>OHQT01000103.1_pt1 | contig 53483 bp, 34 predicted proteins | sample 1578221 | NCBI WGS metagenome assembly OHQT01 (sample SAMEA3879547, study PRJEB24766) | human gut metagenome | biome: human-associated habitat; feature: feces | place: USA | collected 1985/1987
CAAGATATTAATATTATATCTCATAGAAGATTTACCTGTTTTTATGGTAAAAAAAAGGTTGCCCTTTCGGACAACCTTATGAAATCAATGTGTCGAAACAGTTTTGAAACTATTTAATAATTTCGCTAACTGTACCTGCACCAACAGTTCTTCCACCTTCACGGATGGAGAATTTGGTACCTTTTTCAACTGCGACTGGGTGGATAAGTTCAACTGTGAATGAAACGTTATCACCTGGCATAACCATTTCAGTTCCTGCAGGAAGAGTAATTGTACCAGTAATATCTGTTGTATGGAAGTAGAATTGTGGTCTGTAGTTGCTTAAGAAAGCAGTATGTCTTCCACCTTCTTCTTTGGTAAGAATGTAACATTGACATGTAAATTTGCTGTGTGGAGTAATTGATCCTGGTTTAGCAAGAACTTGTCCTCTAACAACTTCGTCTCTGTTAACACCTCTTAAAAGGATACCTGCGTTATCGCCAGCTTCTGCGTAATCGAGTGTTTTTCTGAACATTTCGATACCAGTAACAACTGATGATTTTGTAGCTTTGATACCAACAATTTCAACAGGATCGTTAAGTTTAACTGTACCTCTTTCAACTCTACCAGTGACGACTGTACCTCTACCAGTAATGGTGAGAACGTCTTCGATTGGCATTAAGAATGGTTTATCAGTTTCTCTTTGTGGATCTGGGATATAGCTATCGACAGTATCCATTAATTGGAGAATTGCTTTTTCAGCTTCAGGATCACCATCAAGAGCTTTTCTAGCACTACCTCTAATAATAGGTGTGGTATCTCCTGGGAAGCCGTATTTTGTTAATAAGTCTCTGACATCCATTTCGACAAGGTCGATAAGTTCTGGATCTTCGACTAAGTCACATTTATTTAAGAAAACAACAATGTATGGGACTCCAACTTGTCTAGCAAGAAGGATGTGTTCTCTTGTTTGTGGCATAACACCATCTGTAGCAGCAACAACGAGGATAGCACCATCCATTTGAGCAGCACCGGTGATCATGTTCTTGACATAGTCAGCGTGCCCTGGACAGTCGACGTGTGCGTAGTGTCTTTTTGCAGTTTGATATTCGACGTGAGCAGTATTAATTGTAATACCTCTTGCCTTTTCTTCTGGTGCAGCATCAATTTGATCGTAATCCATTGACTTTGCATAACCTTGTTTGGAAAGAACGTGTGTGATAGCAGCAGTTAAAGTTGTTTTACCATGGTCAACGTGTCCAATGGTACCAATGTTCATATGGACCTTACTTCTATCAAATTTCTCTTTTGCCATAAGTAATTTTTCCTCCTAGAATAAATAGCTTTCGCAATGTAAATATTTTACTTAAATTAATTACGTTTATCAATATTTATCGTAATTATTAAAGCCCTTAATTAGTTGTTAACTCCACTCTTTTTAATGATCTCTTCTTGAATGAATTTTGGACATTCTCCGAAGTGATCAAATTCCATGGAGTAACTTCCTCTACCTTGAGTAAATGAACGTAAATCGGTGACGTAACCAAACATTTCTGCAAGTGGTACTTCAGCTTCAACGATTTTTGCATTTCCTCTTTGTGATTCGCCAGTCATTTGTCCTCTTCTACGGCTAATATCACCAATAACATCACCATAGTATTGCTCTGGGACAGTAACTTCAACCTTCATAATTGGTTCAAGGATAACTGGATCACATTTCTTAGCAGCTTCTTTTAACGCCATACTAGCTGCAATTTTATAGGCGGCTTCACTACTATCAACATCATGGTAAGAACCATCATGGAGTGTAGCTTTGATATCGATTGCTGGGTAACCGGCAACAAGTCCTTTTTGTAAAGCATCAATTAAACCGTCTTGAGTTGGCTTAATGTATTCTTTTGGAACTGTACCACCAACAATAGCATTAACGAATTCAAATCCTTTGCCTGGGTTTGGTTCAAATTTGATAACAACGTGACCATATTGACCTCTACCACCGGATTGTCTGATGTATTTACCTTCACAATCGCCAACTTTCTTGATTGTTTCACGGTATCCGACTTGTGGCTTACCAACATTGACTTGAACGTTAAATTCTCTTCTTAATCTATCGACAATAATATCGAGGTGAAGTTCACCAACACCAGCGATAATTGTTTGACCAGTTTCTTCGTTTGTATGAACTTTAAATGTTGGATCTTCTTCAGCAAGTTTAGCTAAAGCAATACCCATCTTTTCTTGGTCAGCTTTAGTTTTTGGTTCAACTGCTTCTTCAATAACTGGTTCTGGGAATTCCATCTTTTCGAGTACAACATCTAAGTTTTCGTCACAAAGTGTTTCACCAGTTGTAGTATTTTTTAAACCAATAATAGCGCCAATTTCACCTGCGTGAAGGGCTTCGACTTCTTGTCTATGGTTAGAATGCATTAAAACAAGTCTTCCGATTCTTTCTTTAACGCCTTTATTGCTATTTAAGACATAGCTTCCAGACTTTAAGATACCGGAATAAACTCTAACATAAGCTAATCTTCCAACGAATGGATCGGTAGCAATCTTAAATGCTAAACCAACCATTGGAGCATCATCTCTTGGTTCACAAGCATATTCTTTTCCATCAGGTGTAGTTCCTTTAGCTGGAGTAATATCAAGTGGTGATGGTAAATAATCGATAACACCATCAAGTAATAATTGAACACCCTTATTCTTGTAAGCACTACCGCAGAAAACTGGGTGGAATTCGCCTTGAATAGTTGCTTTTCTAATAACTGCTTTGATTTCTTCAACTGTTGGTTCTTGACCATCGAGAACTTTCATACAGAAATCATCATCAAAACTAGCAAGATCTTCAATAAGTTCTTGTCTTAATTCTTGACATCTTGGCATGTATTCTTCAGGAATTGGGATTTGTTTTGGATTCTTTGCATCAGTGAAATCCCAACCTTCCATTTTGACAAGATCAATAACGCCACTTAATGTATTTGAAATACCGATTGGGTATTGAACAGGACGTGCATTTGCTCCAAGTTTTTCATGGATTGATTTCCATGACATTTCAAAATCTGCACCAATAGCATCAAGTTTATTAACAAAGACGATTCTTGGAACATGGTATTTTGTACCTTGTCTCCAAACTGTTTCAGTTTGTGGTTCAACACCATTTTTTCCATCAAGAACAGTAATAGCACCATCAAGAACTCTTAATGAACGTTCAACTTCAACAGTGAAGTCGACGTGCCCTGGAGTGTCGATAATGTTAAATCTATTTTCTTTCCAGAAACAGGTTGTTGCAGCTGAAGTAATTGTAATACCTCTTTCTTGTTCTTGAACCATCCAGTCCATAGTGGCAGCACCTTCGTGGACTTCACCAATCTTATGGATCTTATTTGTAAAGAACAAGATACGTTCTGTTGTGGTTGTTTTACCAGCATCAATGTGAGCCATGATACCGATATTACGAGTATGCGCTAAATCATATTCACGAGCCATAAATGTTCCCCTAAATAGTTTTTAAAATTACCACTTATAATGTGCATAAGCTTTGTTAGCTTCAGCCATTTTATGTGTATCTTCTCTTTTCTTAACGCTAGCACCGGTGCCGTTAGCAGCATCGATAATTTCATTGCAGAGTTTATCTTCCATGGATTTTTCTTTTCTTAAACGAGCATAGTTAACTAACCATCTTAAACCTAAAGTAACCTTTCTTTCTGGGCTAACTTCGGTTGGAACTTGATAGTTAGCAGCACCAATTCTTTTAGCCTTAAGTTCTACTTCTGGCATAATGTTGTTGATTGCTGTTGCGAAGACATCCATAGCGGATTTTTGTGTTTTTGCTTCAATTTTCTTGAATGCAGTATATAAAATTGTTTGAGCTGTGCCTTTTTTACCATCAATCATAATCTTATTAATTAATCTAGTAACTAATTTTGAATTATAAATTGGATCAGGTAAAACATCTCTTTTTCCAACACTACCTTTTCTTGGCATAACTATTCTCCTTTATTACTCTTTTCCTTTAGGTTTTTTAGTACCATATAAAGATCTACCTTGTCTACGAGCTTCAATACCAGCGCAATCAAGGCAACCTCTAATAATGTGGTATCTAACACCTGGGAGGTCTTTAACTCTGCCGCCTCTAATCATAACGGTGGAGTGTTCTTGTAAGTTGTGTCCTTCTCCACCGATATAAGCTGTAACTTCATATCCGTTGGAGAGCTTAACTCTGGCGTATTTTCTTAATGCAGAGTTTGGTTTTTTAGGAGTCATTGTGCCAACACGGGTGCAAACTCCTCTTTTTTGTGCACTGTTTTGATTTCTTTCTTTTTTGTTTAAGGAATCAAATCTTTTTAAAAGTGCAGGTGCTTTTGATTTAAAGGTAGGTGCTTTTCTACCTTGTCTAACTAACTGATTAATAGTAGGCATCTTTCTTTTCTCCTTCATTTATACACACAATACCTGGTGTATCATACTAATCACTAAAAAATAAGAACTTTTCAGTTGCTGAATTATTGTAGAGCATCGAAAAATAGAATGCAAGAGTTTTGTCATCATTTTTCGAATTAATTAAAAATAGAAGTTTTAAACATAGTAAATTTTAATAAATTGACTATTTTAAAATATCCAAAAATACGATATTTATCGCTTTTCTTAAAAAAGTGTGGCTGATTTTTAACCACACTTTTGATTATTAATAAATGGTAACCGTTCCAAATTCATCGTTAATCAGATAATTACCTTTTATATCAGTATTATAACCAGGTCGCTTAATTGATCTTATCAAGAACTTGTTTTCATAACTTCCTTTTTCAGTGGCTTGACAAAGGAATACAATATTTTCTATATAGTCTTCTCCTTGTAAACCGTTTTTACCAAATGCATAACAGTCGTTTGGAACAACAATTTTTTTCCCATCATATTCCTTTGAGACATCAAGAGAGTATATATCAAGACCAACTTGTTCAACAGTAAGTTCACCATATGAACATTCTACATAACCATCATACTCCTTTGTAACATTTTTATTATTTCTTGTATCAATAATCTTATATTTAAATATATTACTAAGAGGTTTTTGAGTATCAATAACCGATCTTGTATATTCAATTTCTATCTTATCGTAAGGTAATAAATCACCTGTCATATCATAATCGTCATTACTACATTTATGGCGTTTTCCATCATATGAATAATTATAACTTGGGGAAGAAATATAAATATTTTCGCTTACTGGATCACGTGGATAATCTGGTTCTGGGTCTGGCTCAGGCTCAGGGTCTGGCTCTGGGTCAGGTTCAGGGTCAGGCTTTGGGTCTGGCTCTGGTTCTGGATCAGGTTCAGGCTCAGGTTCTGGGTCAGGTTCTTCTGGAATATCAGGATCATATGGAGCTGGTGAATATTTAATAGCATAAGTTGGGAATGTATTTATAGTTACCCAAGCTTCAAGATCGGAACTATAAACTTCAGTCCAGGTCGCCTTATTATTAGTGTCAACCTTATTATCGGTACCACTTCTTCCTTGAGCGATATAACCACTAGCTACACGAGCAGGAATTCCTACTCTTCTTAACATCAAGGCATAAGCTGTAGCAAAATGAGAATCTTTTCCTTGATGAGTTTCAGTTAAAAACTTCAAAACAGGTTCATCATCTTTGGTATAAAGATCTTTGCTTGTAGCCTCATTTTTAGTCGAAACCCAACGAGCAATGTTATAAATAGTATCAAACTCATTAGTTCCTTTTAATCTATAACGCTCAACGATACCATCAATAACTGAATCTAAATATTCTGGAACAGATAAATATCTTCCTTGAACAAATTCGGTATAGTTTGATGCATTTCCATTTAAGGATTTCTTTTCAAGATTAATTGGGGCAAAGCCTTCAGATAAGAAATTATAGCCACTATAACTAAGGAAAGTGTTTGTTGTGCTTCCGTAAAAATCATAAGCACCTTCAAAATTTTGTCTTTGTGGGAATTTTGAAACATAATAAGGCGCTACATCATTATTGAATTTAAATTTAGAACTATAAGATATCTCAATAAAATTATCTTCTTTTTTGTCTTCTAACAATTTAGCTACATATAAATCAGGGTTACTGTCTAGACTTAAACGTTGAATATTGTAAGTTGGGGCAAGATATAATTGACCATTATTGTAATTACAATAAACATTTTGTCTAAAATAATAATCTTTATTAGCGCTTACCTTAAAGGTGAAATAATAATTTTCTTCTGTTGGAATAGTTGGTGTATTAGGATCATCTGGATTATTTGGATCATCTGGATTGCTAGGATTATTAGGGTCGTTTGGGTCGCTTGGATCATCTGGATTGATAGGATTATTTGGATCGTTTGGGTCGCTTGGATCATCTGGATTATCAGGGTCTTCAGGATCCTCTTGGTCTTCCCCGCCTTCATTTGGTTTTTTATCTATTAAGTTTGCTCCACTATTAGCAACATCAGTTGAAGTATCATCTTCTTCTGGTGGAAGTTCTCCACCTGTTCCATCAGTTACATCTTCATAATCATTAACATCTTCAGCTACTTCAATTTGTCCATAATCCAAAGTGATATTATAAGCAACAGTTACATCACTTCCCTCACTATTTAGAACAACTGGTGTAATTTCATTATCGAAAATACCAATTTCTTCTACAACTGTATAATCAACACCATTAATTTCATCGCCGCTTCCTAATCCATCAGAAGTTTCATAAGAATTAGCTGAGAATTTTTCACCTTCACTATAGTAAAAATAAGCACTTGAAGTCTTAAGATTTAAGTCACGCTTATTAATAGTTACAGTTCCATATTCATAAATAATATTGTAATTGAAAGTTTTATCTTTTCCCGAAGAATCAACAATTCTTACTTCAAAATTATTTTCATGTTCGCCAGGTAAAATACTAGCAAAATTTTTTTGATTAACAATATCAACTTTATCTCCACTTGCTAAATCTGATTCGTTATAAGTGATTTGATTTGCTCCATCAAAATTTGGTTTTGAATTTCCATTATATATCATTGTTAAATCTGGAGAAGAAACTACTAAATCTTTCTTCACTATTTCAATAGTTCCGTACTGATACGTAATATTGTAATTTTGCAAAGTAGAATTACCATTTTCATCAACAATATTAACGCTTACTCTATTTTCATAACTCCCAACATTGCCACTTTCAGTTACATAATTATTCAAAATCTGAAGTGTTTGACCGTCGACAAGATGACCACTGACTATTTCAAATTCATTTGCCTCATGAAAGTTCCCATCATATGCAAAACTTGCAGAAGGCGTTTCGATAGTAATATCAATCTTATTAATTACACACGTTCCTTTTACAACATTAAAATGATAGTTATCAGTAACATCATTGCCATCCTTATCTTTTACAGTAATTGTGTAAGGTTCAATATCATAGGTTCCAGCATCGATGTAGTTATTAAAAACATATTCTATTGTGTCCCCTTCAACTAAAGAGCCATCACTAATTGTTACATAACTATTGTCGAAGTAAGTTGACTTACCATCATAGGCTTTTTCAAAGTTTTTAATATTTAAAGTAACTTCTCTTTTATCTATTGTTAAGTTAGAAGAAGAGGAAAGCTTAAAGTTATATAAACCAGTAACATCACCATAAGTCTCATTAACAGCATGAATATCAGTATTTTCTAGTTTTGAAGAGCCGGCATTTGTAATGCTATCCTCTGACATAATCTCAATATGATCACCCTCGACTAACTCATCATTTACTAAAACATCTTCAGTATTTGCATAAAGTGGAGTTCCATCATATTCTTTTGAAGCGTTGATTGATAAATTAACACTTTTTTGAGTTAAATCAACATCAACAGGCGCATAATCGATTTTATAGTTTCCTGTTACATCATTACCTTCCTCATCAGCAATTCTAAAATCGCCTTCTTCAAAAGAAAGGCTTGGTTCTGTGTTAACATTTTCTAATTTATAGTCTCGATAGACTAAAGAATCGCCTTTTTTTAAATTAGCAAAAGCTAAATCTGGATTATCGCCATATCTAAAAGAGCCATTTACAACTGTTGGTTTAATTGAACGTGGTTCAATATTAAAGGTATGGATAGCACCATAGCTATTTAATCCAAAAATATTGGTTGATACAGCTCTAGCATCATATGTACCAACATTTACTGGTTTTTCATTACTCCAAGAATTACTTCCACTAGGAGCATATTCAACTTTAGCCGCTCCTTTAAAAAGAGCCGAAGCAGCTAGTTCAAAATCATCGCCGTAAGTAACATTAATTGGGGCAATATCGTTAATAACAATTCCAACAATCCCCATTAATGTGGCTGTAGTTAAAGCGATAACAACAGCAATTGTGCATAAGAAAACTCTAAATCTATAAGCGAATTTATAAAGAGCAATATATCTATTTATTTTTTTGTTATAATTCTGCGTTAGCATATCAGTACATTCTTAGTTCCCCATTTACGTAATTGATATAGAAATTATCTCTTACGTTTTCGCCAGTCGCCTTGTCGTAAATACCATAAACATCAACAACTGCAGGACGACTGCCTACACTATCTAAAGATGTCTCAGAAGTGTATTTTATTTCATATTTATTTAAATCTAATCCTTCGACGTCGTAAATTTCAGACTCTAAAACCTTCCCCTTTTCGTAAGCTTCTTCGACACTTTTAGTATAGACCGTTATTTCTTTTTGCGTAATGGTTAGAGTTCCATATTCAGTTTCAATGGCATATTGAGAACTCACATCTTCACCGCTCTCATCGTAAATATAGTAATAAGCAGTCAACTCTCTTTCACCGACATTAACTAGATCTAAATCGTCACCTTTGTCGACATAAATATAGTGTCCAGGTTTAAGTTCGCCTTCAATAATTTCATATGTTGGCACATACTTATATTCTTCTCCATCATATTCTTTGACGTGGCTCTCGGTTTTAATTTTAATTTTTGTTTTCTTTTCATAATATGAGCCACTGTTATCTAATATTCCGCCAGCCTTTGTAAAATCAACTTTGACCCAACCATGTCCCTTAATATATATTTCATTCCAGTAATACCTATTAACATCAGTAATTACGCCAACATTTGTATCAGTGGCTCGATACAAATAGCCATTAACTAAACGAGCTGGGATTTTAAAATATCTAAGAAGAATTGTAGCGGCGGCTGCTATCATTGAAGAATCACATTCAGATGGATTTCTCGCTAATATGTCTTCAATAGTATCGCCTGGATTATAAGTTGTATCGTATTCAACAAGAGGATTATATTTAATATCTACTTGTTGTAAATATTGAACAATTAAACGAACTATTATTTTTGGATCGGTAAAGATAATAGGGAAATATTTGTCTACAATAGCATCTAACCCCTTTGTAATCTCATTAGGAATATTTGTAAATTTAGTGTAGGCTGTATGATAATACAAAGCTTCTGCTTCTTTATATGTATAATTTGAACCAAAAGATAATTTATCAATAGATTCGTAATCATCTGTAAAATCATAATCGATGTCTGTCATTGTTGATGTAGTTTCAATTACTCCATCATTAGCTTGCGGGACAAAATAGACATCATTATTAGATGTCGGATCGCCCTCTCCATAGTAATAAGAGCTTACTAAATCTTTATCTCTTGTTTCATTTTCATTATATTTAATTGTTACTTGTCTTGTTGATTTTCCGCTTTCTTTAAGTTGCATTCCTAAGAAATAATTAGGATTTGGATTATCATTAACTTGATAGATATCAGCTGGTCCAAAATTAGCACCAGCAAAATCGCCATAATGTTCTTTCCTTAAATAATAATCACCTGGTTCACTAACTTGAACTTGGAATAAAGCATTTTCACTTGGTGGTAATCTATCAAAATCACTAGAAACTCCACTACTTGTATTACTGGAATTTGGATCATTATCAACATATTGTTGATGATCCTCTTCATCTAAACCTGGTTCATAGGCAGTTGCAGGACAAAAATCTAAAGCTACCCATCCATAATTATCGATATAAACTTCTGTCCATGCGTAAACGTTTTTTAAAGTCACTGCGTCTGGCTCATTAGCAGTTTGATAATTCTTTTTAAAGCCAGCTACAACTCTAGATGGATAGCCAAAGTTTCTTAAAAGTAAACTTCCAGCAGTTGCATAATGAAAAAAGTAACCTCTTTTAGTTTCGTTTAAGAAAGTCAATATGTTATCGCTATAATTATCAATCATAGTAGATAAATCATATTTAAAGTCTCTTAAAAAGACATTTTTAACATTATCGACGAAGGTTTGTAAACTCATATTGTCCGTACCATCATCAATATAGTTATAGTAAAAGTCATTTAAGCTGTTGCTCATTGTACTGCGAACATATGTGTAATTATCATGAACCCAGCTTTGATAATTTCTTTCTTCTCTTCTTAAAGCACTATCACTTATATAGTTATCTTGAATATCATCTAAATCAGGTGTGTCAGCCAAATAGCAAGTTGTGTGATATTTATTTCCATCTTCTTTGTCAACTCGATAAGAAACATCATCAGCAGATTTATTTCTACTTTCAGTATAATTTGGTACAAAATCAAAATCATTGGTATTAAATCCTTCAGCAGTCATAAAAGAGACAACTGCTTTTGAACTTTCATCCTTGATATTATAAGTAGCAAATTCAAGTGGACTATAATTGCCTGCTGTATAAGGCGTTGCTTCTAAAAAAGAGTTTTGATAATAATCACCTAAAGAAGTTCCTCTAAAATAATATTCGCCTTCTTTATCTGCGTTAAAAGCAAAAAGTGGTGAATTAATATCTTCTCCAGAAGGAAAATCTTTCATTAAGTCTTCCAAAAAATCCTTCATGCTATCATCAACATTTATATCAACTGGAGGCAAATCACCAAAATCTGGCCATTCATCAAGGGGTGGCACATCAAGATCTGGACGATTAGAAAAATTAATTTCAGTTTTCATTGTGTAACAATCCGTTACATCTACGTTTTTAATATTGTTATAAACTGAAAAACTATAATTAAATGTGTAAACATCACCGACTTCTTTTTTATTAACTTTCGCAGTTAAAGTGTCGGTTGAAGCTATTCCATCTCCACCTATAATAAGTTGATCTTGATTTAAGGTTTGACCATTTTTAATATCTTCAACATTGACTACATCGGTATTAACCGATAAATCAATAGTTCTAGGTTTAATGTTTATATTCCCCCGGTTTTCAGAAGTATTGTATTGCTTTGTAACGTCTTGTCCGTTAAAGTCTAAAATTTTATACTTGGCTCTATTTCTATAGGTTCCTGCCCTAAAATAAGTTTCTTCAATAGGTTCAATTGCTAAATAATCTCCAGGAGCAAGTTGTCCTGATTCTAATTCTATTTTGGCATTTTCTCCGTTAATTTGAATATCTTGGCCAGTGTAAACATAATCTAAATCGTTAGATGTAATAATAACATTGTCCTTAAAAAGAGGTGCTTGTCCACTAGCTGCAAAAGAAAAAACAGCGACTGCTCCAAAAGCAGATACGAGTACCGTTGATAAACCGATAATTGCAAGTTTAGTACTTAAAAACCCTTTCATTTTATCTCACCTCGAATCTCTTTAGATATTTTTTACATCTAAGCATTTTGTTAATTCCAAACGCTTGATTTAATGCGTCTAAAAATGAAGGTAATGAACTAGCTACCTTAAATATATCTTTTCCATCAAGCTTTCTTAAAATCTTTTTAGCAACAAAGTCATCAAAAGCATCTTCTTCATTTCCACCACATGCGACATAAATTGGAACATAACTCATCATTTGATTAACCATACGATTACCAAAAGTAATAGCAAAATGTTGAATTAAAATTTTATTTAAAACATTGATTCTTTTCTTTAATCTTTCAGCTCCATCAAAAGAATTTAAGGCGACTTTTGCAAGGTTTTCAAAATTTTCGTTAGATATTTTGATTTCACCCTGATCAGGAGCTTCAAAACTTTTAGCCTTATTATCAAGATTTAAAATCATTGAACGATCATAAACCTTATCAGAAATTGAGAAAGTAGATTCATCATTATTTGCGGTACCTAAAAAATAAACATTACGTTTAATTTTAAGTCTTCCTTCTACTATCATCTTTGGATCTTTTGGCCAACTATCATTAGTAATTTCAAGGGTTCTTTGATCTTCGTTAGGATACTCAAGAAGAGATAAAAATTCAGCAAAATAATATTCAATACGAGCAATATTCATCTCATCTAAAACAATAATATAAATTTGATCATCAAAATTAGATCTATATAATTCTTTTAAAAGAGGTGTTTCGTTAAATTTCTTAGTAAATTCATTAAAATAACCAATTAAATCACTTCTTTCTTTCCAAACTGGTTGAACAGCAATAACGGTTGTAGGATTACCTATAAATTGCTCAAAAGCCAAAGCAATAGAAGTTTTTCCAGTACCTGACATGCCTTGAAGAATCATCATTTTACTGGTTAATAAGCTAGCAATAAAGGAGCGAATATCATCTTCGGTATAATAAAGTTTCTTTCTAGAAGCACAAAAATTCCTGAATTTTGTGCAGAATTCACTAAGAGAAGTTACTTCATCAAATTTCACTTCTTCTTTTTTCTCAACATTAGTTATATCAAGTTTTAATAGTTCGCTAAATCTTTTCCCTTTTTCGTTTTTAACAAGTTTCTTACTTTTATTAGTAAACTTTTGATCGTCAATTTCAAATCTAAAAACATTAATTTTACGATTACGAATACCAATATAATAAAAAAGCATGCCAACAGGAATAAAAATAATAAAGATAACAACGAGATATAAAGCCGGGGACATAATTAAAGAGTCTCCACCAACTAACCCACTATAAACTAAAAGATATGCCAAAAAGAAAATAATAAGAATTAATTCAATTCCGCATAAGATCAAAATAGCTTTATTTAACTTCTTATTCTTATTCACTTCTCTTCCTTCCTTTTAGCACGTTTTTCTTTAACTTCTTTAATGGCTTGCTTTTTTCTATTTTTAAGAATAGCTTTTTTAACATTACTCCGTTTTTTGTTAAAATAACGATCAAAAGCAATTTTCTCTTTTTCAAGTTCATTAAAGTATTCTTCGCTTAATTCGTATTGGTCTAAATCTTCATCTTCTTTAATAAGCATTGCTTTAATGCGGCCTTTGAGTTCTTCAATCTCGCTAACAAGTTTAGCTTTTTCCGCGTTGGCTTTATCTTCAATAGCTTTAATTGCAGCACTAGAATCATCAATTTGATGTAACAACTCTCTTTCCTTTTGAGCTTTAAGTTCACTAAGTTCACTAAGACGGGAACTATAATCCTTGATAATCTCCTCTTTAGTTTTTGAAAAATCGGAATTTAATTTACTTATTTCTTCTTGATGGGTTTTAAGTAAATCTTCGATTTTGTATTGAAGACGAATTCTTTCTTCTTGCATTCCAATAATGAATTCATAAATCAACTTAAAATCTAATTCTTTTTTACCGAGCATTTCGTGAATTTTACGATTCACTTCTTCTAACTGAGCAATTCGATTTTCTTCTACTTCTGTTTCATATTCTTTCTTGTATAAAGGATAAACATTTTTTGCTTCAGCATAAGATAAAAAAGCAATCAAAGTAGGAATACGGGCAAAATAATCTAAATAATCTTCAGACAATTTGTCTTTTGTTGTGACAATTGGCGTAATTTCATAGCCTGGTTTCGCGTAAGTGCTAATAAAATCATATAATTTTAAAGCTTTTGAAAAGTTAACATCGTTTTTAAGTAAATTTGTTCTTTGAACAGGTGGTCTAATTGGAGCAGCCTTGCTAACTTGCTCAATTAAGTCTGTTTTCATTAATTGATTAATATAAACTTCAAGATTACGAATTCTTTTAATTAATGAAATATTTTTATCATTTTCTTCAAGATTTAAATCACCAAAACGACTATCAGTAATTTCAATTTTATAAGAAATATTGTTTCGATAAAGACTGACGGAATCATTTAATTTTGTATGATTTTCATAAATTGATTTGGCCTCTTTAATCTTTTCAAAACGAATTTCGATAAAAGATTTTAAAAGTTTTAGTAGATAAACTAAAAATTTATTCTCATAAATTGAATAATCGTCTAATTTTTCAACAACTAATAATTTAGAAGGCTCTATTTCATCATTTTCTTTAATCTTACGAATATTTTGAGAATTAACCGATAAATCAATAATAGTTTCTCGACTTATTCTTTTAGTTTTTTCAACAGGTAAAGTTTCGCTTTGGTTTCTAATGAAACGGCGATCTTCAGCAATTGCTGCCGAAACATAAGGCAAAAGCTCCTCAATTGTTTTGATCCATATTTCATCAATAACAACATCATTAATCTTTATCTTTAATTCATTTTTACTTCTTGTGGAACTCTTAATTTTTTCATAAGCAGCCAAAAGTTTATCGTTTTTATTAACCGATTCAGTGTAAATATGGAAATTTTTATATTGTGTATAACGACGGCCGCTTCTATCCATAAATTACCCCTTAATTAAAAAGTGAGATAAATACTCTTTTGAATAAAGCATTTTATCTTTACCAAATTCTGCATTTAACTTATCTAAAAATGGTTGTACAGCATTGCTAACTTTTAAGGCGTCTTTTCCTTCGAGTTTTCTTAAGATCTTTTTAGCAACAAAATCATCAAAGGCTTTGTCTTCTTCTCCGCCACAAGACATATAAACAGGAACATAAGCTTTGAGTTGATTAACCATACGGTTACCAAAATTAATTTCGAAAAATTCAATTAATAATTCGTTAATTTTATCAATTTGTTTATTTAAATCATCATGATTTTTATATGAGCTTTGCGCAGATTTTGCTAAAGATTCGAAGTTTTGATTAGAAATTCTACATCTATTTGTTGGCACGCCTTCAAATATTTCAGCCTTCTTATCAAGGTTAATAATCATAGCTCTATCGTAAACTTTATCGGAGATAGAGAAAGTTGATTCATCATTATTTGCAGTACCTAAAAAATAAACATTAGGCTTAATTTGTAAACGCCCTTCCTTTAATAACTTTGGATCTTTAGGCCAACTATCATTAGTAATTTCTAAAGTTCTTTGATTAATATTTGGATATTCTAAAAGAGATAAGAATTCAGCAAAATAATACTCAATTCTTGCAATATTAACTTCATCTAAAACAATGATAAAAATTTGGTCAGTAAAGTTTGCTCTATATAGTTCTTTTAATAGAGGCGTTTCATTAAACTTTTTAGTAAATTCGTTAAAGTAGCCAACCATATCACTTCTTTCTTTCCACATAGGTTGGACAGCAATAACAGTTGTTTGATTACCAATGAAATCTTCAAAAGCTAAGGCAATAGATGTTTTACCAGTACCTGACATACCTTGCAAAATCATAATTTTACTAGTAGCTAAATTTGCCACAAATGATCTGATATCATCGATTGTGTAATATAATTTCTTGTTATAAGCACAATAATTTCTGAAATCATCACAAAATTTAGAAAGCGAAGTTACTTGATCAAAAGTAACATTTTTAATCTTTTCAGCATTTTCATCAAGAATTAAAAGTTCAGCGAATCTTTCGATGTTTTTATTAGCTTGAGTTGGGTCTCCTGCACTAGCACGTTGAATATCTTTACTTACTGTTAAACTTTTCTTACTTTTATTTTCCTTAATCAAAACAGTATTAGTATTTTTATATTCTCTAATAATAATTAAAACAGCGATAACTCCAATGATTAAGAAAATTACCAAACAATAAATAAAGATAAAAATAGGCGAAGTTAAACTAATTAATACCATTTTGAGCCCCCTCTTCTACGTCTTCTGGTGGAACATAACTTGGATCAAGTTTTCCACAATCAATACAATGTCCATCTTCTCCATAATTGTGGCTATTTGGATCACGCTCAGAATACACTTGATAAGTCCCACCACAATAGTTACAAATAACAGAATTTATACCATAGTCTTTACAAGTTGCTGGTGTTATTACAGCATCAACTCGATAAGATTTTTTATCAACAATTCGCCCATTATCAAGAAAGAATGATGTATTGTCGTGCACGCAATCATTTTGGACTTTGATTTTATTTGAGTTAACATAATTTGTATAGTTTGAATGATTTATAGGATAAGTATCAAAAATATAACCGGAATCAACCACACCATTTCCATAAAAACCTGAATCAAGACGATTCGAGCCTTGATGAACTTCTAGATATCTAGTTTTAGTGTTTTCAAAAGCGCCCGACATTATAGTTGAAGCCGTATCGTAAATAACTACTTTTCTAAAAAATTGATTATTAGCAAAGGCACCATTTTCAATAACCATTTGGTGATCAACGATTAACTCACGAATTCTTGATCCACCAAAAGCATGAGAGCCAATTCTTGTAACATAACTAAAATCAACTTTTTTGATATTTAGACAATTTTGGAAGGCAGCTGGTTTAATTTCAATTGGAGCAGTAAAGTAAACTTCATTAATATGCAAATTAGCAGCGAAAGCTCCTTCGCTAACAGATACAATAGGGCAATCGTTAAATTCTTTTGGAATAACAACAATTCGATTTTTACCAGTATATTCGGTTATTGTCATTTGTGATTTTGAGTTATCAGAATACTCGAATTTAAAATTTGATAAATCAGAATTGACGCTACTAAACTCATAGTATTTATAAATAGAAAAACTACTTAAAAGTAGTATTGAAATAATAAATATGGTTCTAGTTCTTTTAATGCCATCAAGCCTTAAGAAATTACAACTTACGCCCTTTTTGGTAATTTTCCTTCTAAAAGTGCCGTTTTTATAATAAATTTTCTTAAAGTCAGCTCCTGAAAAATCGACTTTTATACTTCTAATTCCTTTAAAATTAGTAATCCAAATCTTACGACGCTTTTTAGTAAAAAGAACTGATTTTTCTCCAAGCTTTTTACCATTTTCATCAAAACAACTAATGATAGCCTCGCCTTTTTTAAACTTACGGTTTCTTTTAGGTTTAAGCTTAACATAATAAGATTCGTAATTTTTATGTTTAATAATCTTAAATTTTGTTTTTAAAACTTTATTAATATTAAGTTTCTTTACTTTATTAAATTCAGCTTTCTTTCTTTTTACACTATTTGAAATAAATAAAACTAAAAATAATGAAACACTTAGAAGAACAATAAAAATAGCCCCAGCAACATAAACCCAAGGCTCATAGTATAAAACTTGGTATAAATGATTCCGGTTAAAGAATTCATTTTCAAAACCTATTGTCCCTAGTCTAAAAACAAACAAAAGAATGCTAGCACTTATCCCAAGAAGAATTGAGCTAACAATTGATTGCCATAAAACATCACGTTTAATATTGCTATCTTCAAAATAAGACTCGCCATTAACTTCAACTACATTTAATTTTATTTCATCGCAATTGTCAGGTAGTTTTATTACATAATTATCCTGTTTTACGTCGATTTCATTTAAAAAGCTAATAATTCTTTTAATCTTTTTATTACGATAGCAAAGAATATTGACATTAATGTATTCGACTTTTTCAGTTAGTTCAATCTTTAAAAAACGGTATTCATCATTGATATATACCGTATATTCTTTAATGTAATCTTTCCATCTATATTCTGGAGTATAGACAGCGTAAGTTTTTCATCATTTGTATCAATAATATCATCAGTTTGATAGTAAGTTGTGTATCGGTTTTTAAACAGCATTAAAAATACCGCATAAGCTCCGATACACAACACAAGATACAATAAGAAAAGAACAATTCCCACTAACTAGGCCCCCATTAAAATTAATAAGAACAATTACTATTTTACAATATAATCAAAGAAGAAATAATCTCCTTCTGCATTTTTTAAATATCCATAATGTGTTCCTGCTTCAGTTAAATTAAAGCCGGAATTTTCAAAATCATTAATAGACTTGATTACACCATTAGTATGTTCATCATCATATAAAACAACATTAACATTTGGACTAGTTCCGTTTAAAGTGGCTGAAATATCAGGAATATCAACATAACTTCCAGAATTTGTTACATAATAACTCTTAAAATAACGTGAACCATCTGGGAATGTAAGCTCCATAAGCTTATAACCAATAGTTGATGTATCAAAACCTTCAACCTTAGTTTCACTTGTAATATCTTTATTATCTTTATCTCTTACTTCTAAGTTAATTTCTTCTCCAACTTTAAAGTAAGTATTGACTCCTACTGCAAAACTCTTATTAACTTTTTCACCTCTTGTAAATAAATTCATAAGTCTAGCGTAAGAATTATAGTATCTTACAACTTCACTATCGCTTAAGGAATATGGGTCGCTTACTTTACTTGCGTCTACTAAATCGCTAACAAGTTGAGATACATTAAATGCACTTTCAATGGTATTTGTAATATATCCAGAATTAGCAATTTCTTTAATTCGAGAAATTAAATCTTCGCTGTTTTTAAATAAAGAAGTAACATCACTACCACTATGATCGCAAGCAACTAAAGCCTTATTAAATAATTGAGCAATATAAGTGAAAATAATAGCACTCTTTTCTTCTTGTTTAAGAGTAAAATCTGCCGCAGCAAGTAAAATATTATTAATAACATTTTGGGTTACGTTGGTCGCCATTCTACCGATTGCTTTAATAAAGTAGAAAAGTGTCTCAGAGTCTTTATCAAATAAACTTAAAGCATCAGTTAACCCACCAAAATAGACAAGTCCTTTAGCATTTGGAACAACCTTCATAAACTCGGCAATTGGATCTTCTAAATTAGATAAAGTTGAACCAATATAGAAGAAACTTGCTTTACTAAAGAAGTTTTTATCAAAAAGATTAGAAATAAACTTTGTTAACTCTAAATAATCGGTATCCTTTGCTTTATAATCATCTCCTTGATCTGTTAAATCAGTGAAAGTTCCTAATACTTTGTATCCTAAAGAAGCAAGCTCATCTTCACTATAAATATCAATCAAACCCTTAAAAGGTCTATAAATAACTTCAGCGATAACATCTGTGAACTTAAGATAGTTTGCTTTAGTTTCTTCATAATCAAAAGTAGAATTATCTAAAAGATTATTTAAATAAGTTTTAGCTTCTGCACTTAAACTTGTATTTTGTGCGCCAACAAAAGTTTCGTGATTTTCATAATTAACAAGCTTTGTTGGATCATTATTAGTATTAGCATTTACAATTAAAGCGTAAGTTGTAAAACCAATAACGCCAGCAAATTCTTCTAAAGTTAAGCTATTTACTGCATTATAAAGAAAGCTTGTAATAACTTTTACATCATCTTGAGTAAAACCACTCTGTTTAGGATTTTTAAATAAATTAACTAAATCTTCGTTTAATAAATATCTAAAGTTTTTATCAACTGAATCTTTAGTAAAACCATATTTAACAGCAAATGATTTATAAAAATCTAAAGAATCAAACCATTCTTTTGTTGCTTCTCTATTTAAATCAGACATATATGGTTCGATTTTATCTAAAACTAAATCATAGAATTCATCATCACTAAGGAAATCAGTTTTATTAGGATATTCAAATCCTGTAAAATCTAAACCTTTATTTATACTTGAATCATAAGGAATAAATTCAACAAAAACTGTGTTCACTCCTTCGATTGGAACAAAAGCGATTGTGCTTAATGATTGTTCATAATCATTAATGATAATTTTTGAAACTTCATTTCCGTCGTTAGGGATAATGTCTAAATAAACTGTTTCTCCAACGTATCCACTTAATTTATCGGCGGTTACACTTCCAGACCCTTCATAATCAATTTCAATTGTATATCTAGGTTGCTCGTCAATTGGAATAAACTCAACTTCAACAGTATTTACTCCGGCTTCAGGATAAAAGCCTCTTGCGTTTATACCATTATCAAAGTCATTAATTAATACAGCTGAAATAGCATAGCCTTCATCAGGAGTTATTGTTAAATTAACGTATTCGCCGACTTCACCATAATTTTTATCAACCTCAACACTGCCATTTTCTGTTTCGATAATTTCGACTGTAAAAGAATCTGGTTCAACTTCTTTAAAAGTAACGTTAATAGAGTTTTGACCGGCTACTGGTGTAAATGTATATACGCTTTTCCCTGGAGTTTGTTCCTCTCCATTAATAAAAACGGATTCAGTATAATAACCATCATTTGGGGTGACAGTAAAACTTGCAACTGTATCCTCAAAAATATAGCCTTGTGGTCGTGAAGAACTTACAGTTCCTCCTTCTGAATTGTAATAAAAAACTAAATCATACATTTCAGGTTGAACAATATCAGAGCAAGATGCTGCTCCAGTTGTAACGATACCACCAAGTATTAAACTATAAATCAACAAGCTCTTTCTTTTCATAAACAACTCCTTCAGCGCGAAGCATTGCGTTTAAATATTATATAAAATATTTAAACATCTTTCCTGACATCAATTCAGTCATCTAATAATAAAGACAACTTCAATTTAAAAAATATTTCAAAAATATTTTATTTTTGTTAGTTTTTTTGAAAAGAAATTATTTTTACATCCATATAAAGCGAAAAATAACTCGATTAATATTTTTTAATTTTTTTGACAATAACAATAAATGACATACGTGTTATTTTTATCTTGACTAAAATCGGATTCCACGCTTTTGCAAAGTCAAATAATACGTTAAATCAAGCATCCAGAAAAATAAAAAACAATGTAAAATATTAAATAATCATCCCAAACTTAATTAAAATTCTTGAATTTATTAAATTTTAAAGTCATTATAAAGCGATCTATAAACAGCATCTGCGATTTGATAATAGCCATTGATAGTTGGATGTACGCCATTTGTTCCGATAATTTCAGTAACATCTGTTCTATTATTTGCTGGTTTTTCACTACTTGGCATATTGTAATCTGTATCAAATTGGCCAGCTATATCAATATAATTTACAAAAGAAGAATATTTATCTAAATTAGTTAATTCTTCTAAAGTTTTATTGTAATTCATTGCCGTAACAAGCATGCCATAAGCGTCACCATAAGGACTATTAACGTTATAATTCGTCCCCATTCCACCATTTTGACTTGGCATTTGCAGCCCCATTAACCTTACTTTTGATTCAGGAAAATCTTTGTGTAATTGATCTAATAAAATTTGTGCAGTTTTAAAGTGTCCTTCGTCTAATCTAAAATCATCTTTAAAACTCTCTCTCATTCCATTCCAAGTTAATAAAATGTACACATAATCAATGTCTTCAAAATTATTAATATTTACATAATTTTGAAAATCAATTTTACCAGTGTCAGTATTATAAAAAGGGCTTTTTTCACTTAAATAGGTGTTCCGTGTCCATCCACCTGTTCCTTCATATCCACATTCAATATACTTATTAGATTTTTTAATACCAATAAAATTTAAATAATTTTTACCATCTCCTATAGGGTTTCCGCCTTCTAAAGAAAATCTTCTATAAGCTTCTTCGACCCAGTATCCACCCGAAGTGAGGCTATCACCAAAACATAAAATATTTTCTTTTTGATGGCTTTTTGCAGCGTTATTTACAATAAGACGCGTTCTATCGGTGCCTAATAAGTTATGATTATCATCATAAACATTTAAAGTTAGGTCATAAGTTCCAACGTCTTCTTCACTTGGTTTCCATTCATAATAACGAGGAAAAACTTTTCCATGTTTTGTTTTAATTTCAATATGATAATTGTATGGATTTACTGCTTGTATAACACCACGATAAAATAACTGAAAGTTATCATTTGCTGCTAAATAATATTCATCTGGCAAAAAGACATTAATTTTCTTGTTTAATTTATCGTTTAAATAATCGCTTGGAACGAAATGATTTTCCATGCGACCAAGTTTTACGTAATAATATCGACAAGGATCATCTACAACGTTAACAAAACTAGACAAGGAATCAGGTTGTTTGCCATTAGTTATATAACACTGTATGGCTTGTGGTTCATCACTTGGAATCTTCGCTGACGTCGAAAAATTAGAATAAGCATCACAAAAATTATCACATGCAAATCCAAAATACAAATAATCATTAGCTTCATTTATAAATTCTTCAGGTAATGTCCAATAAATTTCTTTTTCTTCATAAGGTTCGATATTAGTATTTAGAGTTGCGCTAACAATCTGTTCACCGTTTTTATCAGTTTTATTTAAATAAACTTTGATGGAATTAATTGCCTTGTCTCTTGCTCGAACTTTAAAAGCAATAGTATTTACCTTCTGAGGATTTCCAATACTTCCAGTCCATCCACTAAAAGTACTTGTAGTATAAGAAAAATATGGGTTTTTTGTGGTTTCTTTTTCTAAAACAAATTCATTTTTTAAAATAAAATACTCATCTAAAAGGCCTTCAAGTTCTTCTAAGGTTAAACCTGTTTTATAGTGAGTTTTCTTTTCGTTTATCACCCAATATCCATCTTCACTAATCGTGATCGTTGGAGTTTTTCCATCTTCTCCTTTAGCTTTTATCCCAGTATCAACTTCTCCTATCCACCAATTTCCATTTTCACCAATAATAGGAGTTTCTCCATCTTTTCCATTTGTAATTGTAAAGCTAGTTGTTGTGCCATCATTAAAATAAATAATATATGTATCGACGTTATTTAAGGAACTGGCTAGTTCGATTTTTTCTATACCTTTTCCATCATTTCCTTTGTCGCCTTTTAAACCTAAAGCTGATATGTTTGAATCAATTCCATCAATAATCCAGTTTCCGTTTTCTCCTATAGAAATAACTGGTGTATGCCCATCTTTTCCTGGTAAACCTTGTGCACCAGTTGCGCCGTCTTTACCGTTTCTAACTTCAAATTTTGAGGTCGTTCCATCCGAAAAATAAATAGTATAAGTATCTATGTTTTCTTTTTGACTAGTTAATTCTATTTTTAAAACACTATTCCCGGTTTCGCCTTTTTCACCTTGTGCTTTAATATTTGTTTTTTCTCCATTTATGATCCAATAACCATCTTCACTAATAGATATTTTTGTTTCTTTGCTACTAGAAATCTCACTACTTAATCCACAACCTGAAATAGAAAATGCACTAAAGCAAAACACTAAACCTAAAACCAACTTATACTTTTTCATAATTAACCTCACTTATTTATTTATATCAAAATTTTATCTTTCTTAAGACATATATTCAAAATATAATAAAAATTTGATTCGAAAATGGTTGGATTTGTTACAAAAAGTCCGCAAAACATCGTTAAAATTATTTTTTGTAATTAAAAGGTCATGACTTTCGCCATGACCTTTAACTTACTTTATTACAATTAGTCTGTAACTTTATTAGTTATCATACCTTCTGTATCAAGAGATTGCATATTTTCATATCTTGGGTCAGTATGATCACTATTATCATCAACACCATTATCATGGATACCAATGTATTGCTTTTTAACTTCAGCCATTCTTCCTAAAACATCGAAGTTAGTAAGAATTTCTTTTTCCTTGTCTCTAGAGATTAAGCCTCTACCAGCAGGAATAAGTTTACCAGTAATAACATTTTCTTTTAAACCATGTAATGGGTCAGTCTTGCCTTTAATTGCAGCATCGGTAAGAACACGAGTTGTTTCTTGGAAGGAAGCAGCTGATAAGAAAGAATCAGTTTCAAGAGCAGCCTTAGTAATACCAAGAATAAGAGGAGTTGCTACTGCAGGACGTTTGCCAGCAAGTAAAGCGGTCTTATTATTCTTTGTAAATTCAGGAAGTGAAACTCTTGTTCCAGGAATCATGTCGGTATCACCACTATCAACAATTACAACTTTTCTTAACATTTGACGGACGATAACTTCAATGTGTTTATCGCTAATTGCGATACCTTGAACTCTATAAACTTTTTGAACTTCTTTAATAATGTAGTTTTCAACTGAACTTACATCACTAACTTCAAGAAGTTTCTTAGGAGAAATAGCACCTTCAGTAATCTTTCCACCATTTTTAATAGTGTCACCAACTTTAACTCTAAGTCTTGCGCCAAAGTTAGTTGGATAAGTTTTTTCTTCTAAATCATTTGTAACAGTTACAACATAGCTTCCGTTTTTATCTTCAATCTTAGTGACTTTACCACTGATTTCAGAAATAGTTGCTTCACCTTTTGGATTTCTAGCTTCAAAAAGTTCTTGAACTCTAGGAAGACCTTGAGTGATATCTTCAGTTGTAGCAACACCACCTGAGTGGAATGTTCTCATGGTAAGTTGGGTACCAGGTTCACCAATTGATTGAGCAGCCATAATACCAACTGCTTCACCAATTTCAACAAGTTTACCAGTAGCTAAGTTACGACCATAACAATGTTGACAGACACCATCTTTAGTTTGACAACCAAATAATGATCTAATTTCAACTTCTTTAATACCTGCATCAACGATTTCTTTAGCAAGTTTTTCATCAATCATGGTATTGCCTTTAACAATTAATTCTCCACTATTTGGGTTATAAATGTCGTGGCATGAGAAACGACCAACTAAACGATCTTCTAAAGAAACGATAACTTGATTTTGAGCGGTATTAATAATATCTTTGACGATTGTTCCGTGGTCTGTGTGACAATCTTCTTCTCTAACAATAACGTCTTGAGAAACATCAACAAGTCTTCTTGTAAGATAACCAGAGTCAGCAGTTTTTAAAGCGGTATCAGCACCACCTTTTCTAGCACCGTGGGTACCAGTAAAGAATTCTGCAACGTTAAGACCTTCACGGAAACAAGATTTAACAGGAAGTTCGATAGTATCACCAGATGTAGAAGCCATAAGACCTCTCATACCCATAAGTTGAGCGAAGTTAGATTTACTACCTCTAGCGCCAGAGTTCCACATGATAAAGAGAGGATTTCTCTTATCTTTCGATAAAGTTTCTTGAACATCGTCAGCAACTTTACCATTAACTTGGTTCCAAACTTCAACAACTTTTGCATGTCTTTCAGCATCAGTTAAAAAACCTTTATCATAAAGTCTTTCAATGCGAGAGACACGAGCATCACCATCATTAATTAAACTATCTTTTTCTTTAACAACATAAATATCACTAATAGCAACAGTTAAGCCACTAATTGTGGAATATTTATAACCTTGGTCTTTAATTTTATCAAGAACAGCACTTGTTTTTGTAGTTCCATAATCTTGATAGACTTGATTAATAATTGCTGTAATTTGTTTTTTACCAATTGGTTCTTTAATTGGTTGAGCAGCAATATATTCAGGAATATTTGTACCTTTTTTGACAAAGAATTCAATCCTATTATGTTTTAAATTTTCAGTTGATACATCGTTGATGTATGGGAAATCTGAAGGGAAAGCAAAGTTAAAGATAACTTTACCAACTGTTGTAATAAGATAAGAATCATTCATTTCTTCAGTAAATGAACTTCTCTTCATTTCTTTGCCTGGAATTGCGATTCTGTTATGTAAATGGATTTCTCCAAGTTCATAGCATTTATAACATTCATTAATATCTTTAAAGACCTTGCCTTCCATTGAAGCAAAGTGACGATATTGTTTAGCTCTTTCTTCATCACCAAGTGATTCATATTTTGCAGCTTGTCTTAAGAAATCTTCTTTACTAGCTTCAGTTGTTAAGTAGTAATTACCAATTAAGATATCTTGAGATGGGGTAGCAATTGGTTTTCCATCTTTTGGAGCAAGAATATTGTTACTTGCAAGCATTAAATCAAGAGCTTCTTCTTGAGCTGCCTTTGATAAAGGAACATGGACTGCCATTTGGTCACCATCGAAGTCGGCGTTAAATCCGGTACAAACGAGTGGGTGAAGTCTGATTGCTCTTCCTTCAACAAGGATTGGTTGGAAAGCTTGGATACCAAGTCTATGTAATGTTGGAGCACGGTTTAATAAAACTGGGTGTTCAGAAATAATCTTTTCAACAACATCGTAGACATCACTATCTTTAGCATCAATCTTTTTATCAGCTTGTCTATGTAATAAGCATTTGCCTTCTTTAATTAAAACAGCAGCAATGTATGGTCTAAGTAAATTAATAGCCATTTCTCTTGGGAGACCACATTGATACATTTTTAAAGTTGGACCAATAGCGATAACAGAACGGCCAGAATAGTCGACTCTCTTACCAAGTAAGTTTTGTCTAAATCTACCTTGTTTACCTTTTAAAGCACCACTTAATGATTTAAGAGGTCTGCCGTTAGGACCGGTAACTGGTTTACCATTTCTTCTACCATTATCAATTAAAGCGTCAACAGCTTCTTGGAGCATTCTCTTTTCGTTCATTAAAATAACGTAAGGAGCACCAAGATCAATTAACTTTTTAAGACGATTATTACGAGTAATAATTCTTCTGTATAAATCGTTTAAATCACTGGTTGCAAATCTACCACCATCAAGTTGAAGCATTGGTCTAAGATCTGGTGGTATAACTGGTAATGCATCTAAAATCATCCATTCAGGTTTATTATTGGATTTTCTAAATGCATCTAAAACTTCAAGTCTTTTGATGAGTTTTTGACGTTTTTGTCCGCTAGAATTTTTGATTTCTTTGCTGACTTTAGTGAATTCACCTTCAACTAAAACATCATTCCCTTCTTCATCTTTAACTTTAACATCATTAATTTGAACTTCTTTTAAAAGTCTTTTGATAGCTTCAGCACCTTCTCCAAATTCTGCTCCAGTATGTTCAGAGATAAACTCTGCACAAGAGAAGAAATCAAATGGATCGTTAGGATTATGTAATCTTTCTAAAAGTTCACTTGCTTTTGTATGTTCAAAAGAATCTTTATCTAAAGTTTCATCAATTTCTTTAATAGCGGTTGTAAAAGTTTCTCTACCAATTCTATCGTCTAAGAATTGTTTGTAATATAAACTCTTACAAGTACCTGGATTTAAACAAATATGAGCACTGAAATAAATAACTTCTTCAAGTGCTTTAGGGCTAACATCAAGAACAAGACCCATTCTTGATGGAATACCCTTTAAATACCAAATATGTGAACAAGGTGAAGCAAGTTCAATGTGGCCCATTCTTTCTCTTCTAACTTCTTTAGAAATGACTTCAACGCCACACTTTTCACAAACTACACCTGCATATCTAATCTTTTTATATTTACCACAATGACATTCATAGTCTTTGCTAGGTCCAAAAATTTTTTCACAGAAGAGACCATCCATTTCTGGTTTTTGGCTTCGATAGTTAATGGTTTCAGGTTTTGTAACTTCACCATGAGACCATTCTCTAATTTTTTCAGGAGATGCTAGACCAACTTTAATGCTAGCTAATTTTTCAACATCAAACACAGTATTTTCCTCCCTTAATTAATTAAATAAGTCATCTATTGTATCTTCACCAGTGAAACTAGATGTATCGTCTTCTTCGAGTAAACTTGTTCTTTCACTAGAAGATTCTCTACCTAAATTTCTAAGTGATGTCATTGAACGTTGCTCTTCTTGTTGAGTTTGTCTAGCAAGAGAATCCATATCGACAATCTTGCCATCTTTTGAGAAGAGTTCAACATCCATGCCTAGACCCATAAGTTCTTTGGTTAAGACCTTAAATGCTTCTGGGATTGATGGTTTTGGAAGAGGTCTGCCTTTAATAATTGATTCATAGGCTTTTCTTCTACCAACACGATCATCAGATTTGATGGTCATCATTTCTTGGAGAATATTTGCAGCACCATATGCTTCAAGAGCCCAAACTTCCATTTCACCAAATCTTTGTCCACCATTTTGAGCTTTACCACCAAGAGGTTGTTGTGTAACCATGGAGTAAGGTCCAGTAGCACGAGCGTGAAGTTTATCATCAACCATGTGGACAAGTTTAATCATGTACATGACACCGACATTAATTCTGTCGTCAAATTTTTCACCAGTTCTACCATCGTAAAGGGTATATTTACCATCACTTGGCATATTGGCTTCTTTCATCATTTGCATGATTTCATCGTTTGAAATACCATCGAAAACAGGGGTAGCAATCTTAAGTCCGCCAAGAGCTTTACAAGCCATACCTAAATGGACTTCAAGAATTTGACCAATATTCATACGGGATGGAACACCTTGTGGGTTTAATAAAATATCAACTGGGGTACCATCTGGTAAGAATGGCATATCTTCTACAGGAACAATTCTTGAAATAACACCTTTGTTACCATGTCTTCCAGACATCTTATCACCTTCAGAGATTTTTCTCTTTTGAGCGACATAGACTCTAACTTTAATGTTAACGCCAGGAGATAATTCATCTTTGTTTTCTCTTGTAAAGACTTTAACGTCTAAAACAGTACCAGCTCCACCATGAGGAACTCTTAATGATGTATCTTTACCATCTTTGGATTTGTCACCAAAAATAGCATCAAGAAGTTTTTGATCTGGTGAAGGTTCGCTAGCTCCTTTTGGAGTAACTTTACCAACAAGAATATCGCCTTCTTTAACATCGGTACCTGGATAAACAATACCTCTTTCATCAAGATGTGCCTTAGCATCAAGTCCAATGTTAGGAACATCTGGAGTTAAGTATTCTTTACCATTTTTAGTATCTCTACATTCAATTTCATAACTTTCGATATGAATTGTGGTATAAACATCATCCTTGACAAGTCTTTCACTCATGATGACAGCGTCTTCATAGTTAAGACCTTCCCAAGTCATGAAAGCAACAACAACGTTTTGTCCAAGAGCAAGGTCGCCATTATCCATAGAAGGACCATCAGCAATAAGTTGTCCTTTTTCAACTTTTTGTCCAACTTTAACAATGCTCTTTTGGTTAATACAAGTACCATTGTTACTTCTTTCATATTTTTGGAGGTGATATGTTCTTTCACCTTCTTCTTCTTTTACTCTAATTTCAAGAGCATCAGTATATGTGACAATACCACTATTAACTGCGATAACAGCAAGACCACAGTCATGAGCAATCTTATGTTCAAGACCTGTTCCAACAAATGGAGCATGTGGTTTTAAAAGTGGTAAAGCTTGTCTTTGCATGTTAGCACCCATAAGTGCACGGGTGTTATCATCGTTTTCAAGGAATGGAATACAAGCTGCTGCAACAGAAACGATTTGCATTGGTGATTCATCAATGTAATCGACATCTTTTTTATCAGCAAGAATGTTTTCTCCATTATAACGAGCAACGATTTTATCGTTAGCAAGTTTATGATCGACAATATCTTCTTTAGTTGCTTGAGCAATAACATGGTTATTTTCTTCATCAGCACTTAAATAAACTGTTTTTTCTAAGATATTGCCAGTTTCTTTATCAACTAATCTATATGGAGTTTCAATAAATCCATACTTATTAATTTTTGCATAGGTAGCAAGGTTATTAATTAAACCAATGTTTTGTCCTTCAGGTGTTTCAATAGGACAAATTCTACCATAGTGAGTAAAGTGAACATCACGGACTTCCATACTTGCTCTATCACGGGTTAATCCACCAGGACCTAAAGCTGAAATTCTTCGTTTATTAGCAAGTTCAGCAAGAGGATTGGTTTGATCCATGAATTGAGAAAGCTGAGATGATGAGAAGAATTCACGAATGGCACTAGCAAGTGGCTTGATATTGATTAAAGATTTTGGAGAATCTTTAGTTTCAGTACCGGTTGTAACACTCATTTTTTGAGTGATATTTTTTGCCATCTTGGTAAGACCAATTCTAAATTGAGTTTGAATAAGTTCACCAACACATCTAATACGTCTATTGGATAAGTTATCAATATCATCGACATTTCCAAAACCATCGATTAAATTCATAAAATAGCTGAAAATTGCGATCATATCGCTAACTGTAACTCTACTAACTGTTAAGTTAAGATCAGTACCAATGACATTTGCAACAACATCTTTTTTATCGCTTGTATAAACTTTGACCATATTAACTGAGCCAAATTCATCAAGCTTTTTATTGATGTTGAGATCATATCTATGAGCACCATTTTCGAAGAATTCCTCATCTTGAAGTTCATCGACCATTTCTTTTGTTAAAAGGGTGCCTTTTGTATATTTAATTTCACCTTCAGCACTTACAAGATTTTCAGCTAAAATTCTATTTTCAAGTCTGTTGTAAATGCCAAGTTTTTTAGCATATTTAAATCTACCAGCACGACCTAAATCATATCTTTTTGCATCAAAGAATTTTTGAATTAAGAAAGTATGAACACCTTCATCGGTAATAGGTTCACCTGGTTTTAATTTTCTAAAGATTTCTTTTAAAGCTTTTAAAGAAGTTTTTGTATCTTGATCTTTTGATAAGGTAAGTCTTAAACACTCTCTATCACCAAAAAGAGCTAAAATATCTTCGTCTTTTTCAATGCCTAAAGCTTTGAGTAAAATTGAAGCTGGCATTTTTCTTTGACGATCGATTCTAACCCATAAATAACCTTTGACATCGCTTTCAAATTCAAGCCATGTACCACGGGTTGGAATTAAGTCAGCGTTATAAATATATTTACCAAATTTTGTATCAAAAGTTTTGGATAAATAAGCTCCTGGAGATCTAACAATTTGAGAAACGATAACTCTTTCAGCACCATTGACAATAAAAGTACCACTTTCAGTCATGAGAGGAATATCGCCCATAAAAACATCACTATCAACAAATTCACCAGTTTGTTTAAAAAGTAAACGTAAATTGACAGTTAATGGTGCGCTATAAGTTAAATCTTTCTCTTTACACTCTAAATATGTATGTTTAGGAGCGTCAAGACGGAATGAGTTGTAAACAATAGACATAGTTCCACCATAGTTATCAATTGGAAATACATCTTTAAAGACCTCATCAATTCCATCTTTTAGGAAGTTTTTATAAGATTCGGTTTGGATTTCAACAAGATATGGTAATTCAAGATTACCGCTAATCTTAGAGAAATTTATACGATCATTGTTAATCTTTGGATAATCCTTATAAGATTTCATCTAATACTTCTCCTTCTACAAACATTCGATAACGAAATACCCTTTTTCTTTATCTATAATCTCTACAGAGTTAAATAAAGTTTTAAGATACTCCATATGGGAATAGGCTCCTTTATCTTTACGAATGACTAGATATAGTTTCCCCTTTTCATTTAAATGTTCCTTACTATCTTTATATAGTTTATAGATTTTTTCTTTACCAATAGAGATAGGCGGATTAAACACTATAAAATCAAACGTCCCATTTAATAATAAGTAGCCGTCACTTAGAGAGCATTTACCATCCAAATCGTATTGCCTTAAGTTTCTACTAGTTAGTTCTACACATTTAGGATTAACGTCAGAAAATGTAATATCAATCTTATCTTTTAAAAATAATTTAAGGGTGATACCAACAGTTCCATATCCGCATCCAAGGTCAAGAACTTTACCATATAAGTTTTGTGATAAAAGAGTTTTTACAAAGAATAAACTTCCTTTATCAACTGCCTTATTAGAGAAGACTCCTGAGTCAGAAATTAATGAAATTTCTTTATCAAAAACCACAAAATTAATCAGCCTTTCATGGCTTTTTAACTCAGGATCATAGACAAAATAGTGGCTCATTTCTTCTTCTATAAATAGGCAAAAACCTGCCCTATAAGCTAGAGCAGGTATTTAATTCTCGTTTAGTTAAAACTATTTAATTTCAACTTGAGCACCAGCAGCTTCTAATGCTTTCTTGTGTTCTTCTGCTTCAACAGGTGAAATGTGTTCTTTGACAACACTTGGAGCAGCATCAACGAGTTTCTTAGCATCCATTAAGCCTAAACCGGTGATAGCTTGGACAGCTTTGATGGTAGCAACTTTGTTCATACCACAAGCTTTTAAAGTTAAAGTAACTTCAGTTGGTCCTTTCTTTTCTTCTTCAGCTGGAGCAGCAGCTGCAGCAACTGGAGCAGCAGCGGTAACACCAAATTCTTCTTCGATAGCTTTGACGAGATCATTTAATTCAACAACTGTCATTTCTTTAACAGCAGCGATAATTTCTTCATTTGTTAATTTTGCCATTTTTCAATCCTCCATTTAATAATAAGCAAATTCTATTTCTTTTCGGCAACTTGGCTTAAAGAGTAAGCTAAGTTTCTCATTGGGGCTTGTAATACGCTTAATAACATAGAAACAAGACCTTCTTTTGATGGTAATGCAGCAATTGTTTTAACATAATCTGCGTCGCATACCTTGTTTTCGATGATGCCGCCTTTAATTGAGAATGCATCATACTTTTTAGCAAATTTTGCAACTGCCTTTAATGAACCATTGGTGTAATCTTCACAGAAGATAAACATGTTTGGTCCAGTAAGGTATTGATCAAAATCTTTGTGGTCAAGAGTATCAGCTGCTCTAGTAACAAGAGTATTCTTGTAAACTGTTGCAACAGCATTCTTTTCTCTTAAAGTCTTTCTTAATGAAGTAATTTCATCAACAGTAAGTCCGCGGTATTCGCAAACTACTGTTGCTGAGTTGGATTTCATTAAGTCAGTAACTTCATTAACCACAGTTTCTTTTTGCTTTAAGATACTTTGATTCATCTTTTACCTCCCTAATATATTTCGAGGCCAAATATACATGAGGATCTTTATATTAAGTTTACCTCGGTAACATAATTAAGACTTACGTCCGTTACTGTCTATGGTATATTTTGCCTTCTAAACTAATTAATATTGAACTTTAATGGATGGTCCCATTGTTGTATGGATTGAACAAGATAAGATGTAATTTCCTTTAACAACAGCAGGTCTAACCTTGATGATTTGGTTGATGAGAGTTGTAACGTTTTCTTCGAGTTTTTCAACATCGAAACTGCATTTTCCGACAGCAACGTTGACGTTTCCATCTTTATCAGCTCTGTATTCAACTTTACCAGCTTTAAGTTCTTTAATCATTTTTGCGATATCTGGTCCAACGGTACCAGTTTTTGGGTTTGGCATTAAGCCTTTAGGACCTAAAACTCTACCATTCTTACCGATTTCGCCCATCATTTCTGGAGTAGCACACATTACATCGAAATCAAACCATTTTTCTCCAACGATTTTTTCGAGTAATTCTTTACCACCAGCATAATCTGCGCCAGCTTCTTTAGCAGCATCAACTTTTGATGTAATAGCAACAACTCTAACATCTTTACCAGTTCCTGCTGGAAGAATAACTGTACCTCTAACTTGTTGATCAGCTTTCTTTGTGTTGATGTTTAATTTCATTGATACACCAACAGTTGAATCGAACTTTGTAACAGAAGTTTGTTTTATTAATTCACAAGCTTCGTGAACGCTATAAACTTTGTTTTTGTCGATTAATTTAAGGGCTGCTTGATATTTCTTTCCGTGTTTCATTTACTTACCCTCCAATTAGTCAACGATTTCGAGGCCCATATTACGAGCACTTCCTTCGATGATTTTAACTGCTGCTTCAATGTCATTAGCGTTTAAATCTGGCATTTTGTATTCAGCGATTTTCTTGATTTGTTCTTTAGTTACCTTACCAACTTTAGTGGTTTTGGCATTTGAACTTCCTTTAGCAATTCCAGCGGCCTTTAAAAGTAAACCTGTAACTGGGGAAGTTTTGATTTCCATGCTGAAGGATTTGTCTTCATAGGCTGTAATAATAACAGGTACAACCTCACCTTTTCTGTCAGCGGTTTTAGCATTAAATTCTGTACAGAACTTTGGCATAACAACGCCGGCACTAGCTAATTTTGGTCCTGGTTTTGCTTCGCCACCAGGGAGTTCCATCTTAACTACTTTTGCGACTCTTTTTCCCATTGTAGTTCTCCTTTCAATGTTAGTGGTTCGGAGTAGTTCGCCTCTCCTCCCACCTATTAGATAAATCTAATAGCGACAGCTCTAATAAGCCGAAACGCTTTAATAATATACCGAAAATGTATATATAAATCAAGCATTATTTTAATTTAAATTATTCGGTCAAATATTCTATGACACAAGAAAGAAAAATTTAATCAAATGTTGCATAAGCCTTTTTCTGTGATAAGAAATTTAAAATTAACTTTTTTATTTCGCACAAACCTAAATAAGAAAATTTTAAATTTTCGTGAAAAATATGATTTTTGCAGAGTTTTTTAAGAATTAACATGAAAATTTCATCTAATTTCAACATTTGTGCAATTAGTAAAATCTTAAGCTAAGAGTTCGTTTTCTTCATTGAATACAAAAATGCTCAACCGAAGTTGAGCATTTAAAAGACAAATATTAATTAAAAGTTAAATACGAATAATTTCAGAGAATTCGAGTTCAACAGGTGTGACTCTACCGAAGAACATTGTTTGAACAACAACTGTTCCGCTTTCTTTATCAATGCTTGAAATTTTACCTTCAAGGCCATCAAATGTACCATGAATAATCTTAACATTGTCGCCAATGTGATAATCTTCATACATTGAACTATCAACAACACCCATTCTCTTAAGAACAGCTTCAATTTCTCTGCTTGAAACTGGAGTTGGCTTTTGACCACCACCACTAGATCCAGCAATACCAGTGACACCTGGAGTATTTCTAATCATAAACCAGCTTTCATCAGTCATAATCATTTCAACAAAAACATAACCTGGATAAAGGTTAATTGTCTTCATTTTTGGTTCTTCTAAACCAGTCTCTTTATTCTTAACGGTTTTTAATTTACCATCTTTATCTTTTTCTTGAACTTGCTCTTCAGCAACAACAATTCTAAAGACATAGTCTTTAAGATTCATACTGTCAATACGTCTTTTGATGTTTTCAGCAGCCTTTTGCTCATGACCACTATAAGTTGTTGCAATATACCATTGTTTCTCAGCTAATTTATTTGTTTCTTCAGCCATAACTACACCTCCCCTTTTGTCAAAATTAAAAGTTAACCTCTAAGAGAAAAAAATGCATCTCTTAATTGTTGAACTAAAATTCCGCCAGCATAATCTTCAAGTGCTAAGAAGATTGCTGCAAAGATTGTGATGCATAAAACTACTGCAACAGCAGGAACAAATTGAAGTCTCTTAGGCCATTTGATTCTCTTGCCTTCTTTAATTACGCCTTTGAAATAGCCGATAATCTTGTGCATAAATACCTCCTATCTGCTCTCTTTATGGATAGTATATTTTCCACAATGAGGACAGAATTTATTAAGTTCGAGCCTAGTAGTTTTATCCTCTACTCTCTTAGTTGTTGTATAGTTCCTAGCTAGACATTCTGAGCAAATTAAAATAACTTTTTTTCTCATCACTTATTTCCTATACATAACAAACTATCACAAATGATACTTTTCTACTAGCAAAAAGTCAATAGCAATCAGCATTTTGGGAGGTTATCTTCAAGGCTTATTAAATAGCCATTATATTTTTCTTTTGTCTCTTCTAACAACTTCATATCGGAGTTAAGTTGAATTAAGACTCTAGGACTATTATTTTCGTTAGCAAAAAGTGGGTTAGGATTTAATGGATTAGCATTTTCATCTAACACATTTTGGATTTGACTAATCTTATTTTCAATAAACGATTTCGCGAGTTCAAAAGTATCTTCATCGACCGTAAATTGAGCAATATCATGGTCAAAAAGATAGAAAATTGTGGTATTTAATTCGATTAACTCAGAAAGTGTTTGTTGATTATCTTTTGCCCAGACACTATATTCATCAAACGATTTAATCTTTTTAATTTCTTGCATTTGTTTCGACATAAGTTCGTTATGTTGAATCAATAATTCTTTAGCGTTAATAAATCTATCGCCGACCATAAATCATCACCTATCCTTTCCTAATTTAATTATATCGCAGTTTAAAAAAGTGATAAGACCAATGCTTTATTTGTCGCTTATTAAATCAATAATTATGTGATAAATGTTCAACATCTTCACTTAGTCCATTATATTTAGCTATCTTTTTTGCAGTTAAACAAATGATATGTCTTATTTTATATTCAGAAGTTTTAAAGATAGATGCAATATCTTTAACTGAGTACCCGTTTAAATAATAAGTTAGTATTCCTAGTTCGTTTTCTTTTATTACTTTTATTTCTTGAAGTTTTTCTAAGAAAAATACCTTTTCATTAATGAAAACCTCATTCTCAGGTGCCTCTTCGACAGATGATACCTGTAAAGCATCCTCATTATTACGATTAATAAAATATGAAGTAGTTAAAGCCTCTTTTAAAACAACACTCTTTTTAGTGCGATATGTTTTAAATAGTCTTAATACATCAAATTCATATTTTCGACGATAATAAGAAACAAAATTATCGTAAAATTCAATATCTTCACTTAACAACTTAAAAAATGTATCATTCATTAAATCTTGAAGATCGCTTCGGCTAATTCCTAAGTTTTTTGCATAGCTAGAATACTTATAAATAAGTGGCTGGATTAAATAAAGTGCTTCTTTATAAAGTAATTTTTGAGCTTGTCGACAATTACTTCTTGCCTTTTTTAAAAGATTATTTAGATATTCGTTATTCCCAGCCATATAACTCCTTTAGACTAGCAAACTTAGCGGGTTCTTAAAGCATAAAGGGCGATTGAACAAGCAACTGAGGCATTTAAGCAATTAACATGACCAAACATTGGAATAGCACACACTAAGTCGCAATTTTGTTTAACAAGACGACTTATTCCAGATCCTTCACTACCAACAACTACACATAAAGGTGCATTTTGTGGAACGTCTTTGAAGGTTGCGTTAGCTTCCCCATCTAGTCCTACAACCCAAAATCCGTTTTTCTTTAATGTTTCTATAGCTCTTGTTAAATTGGTAACTTCACTACAACTGACAAAGTTAATAGCACCAGTTGAGACTTTAGCGACCGTACCATTAAGTGAAACGCTATTATGTTTTTTATAGATTACCCCAATACAATTAAAGGCGTCACAACTTCTAAGAATCGCTCCAAGATTATGTGGATCGGTCAAAGAATCGAGCATAACAATGATTGGAATAACACCACTATTTTCTTGCTTTTTGGCTTTAGCAATTAAACCGGCTAAATCAAGCGGCTCAACATCTTTTATATAGCCGACAATCCCTTGATTTACACCTGGAGCTAGCTCGTTTATTCTCTCTTTACTAGCTAGTTCAATTTTTATCCCTCTTTCTTTAATCGAGTTTAACAATTTCTGATTTGAAAACTCTTTTGACACCAATACCTTTTGTAATGAGTTTTTCTCAAGACATCCACGAATGGTGTTAATTCCATATATAATCATAATTTCACCACCTTTTCAAAACAATAAAGCCACAAAACTCGACTTTTTTTGTATTTTTTCTAATTGATATAACGTAGTTATACAATTGTTTATAATATGTTTTTTTCGATTAAAGTTTTTCTAAGTTCGTCAGATTTAGCAAAATCTTTGTTCTCTTTTGCTAGAAGATATGCTTTATAAATGGATAAATCTTCATCAGAAAGTTTACTAGGAGTAAAATGTAAACCTAAAATATAGGAGATTTTAGTAATAGCATAAAAATCTTCTTTTAATATATTAAGATCTTTGTCTTTCTTTCTAAGTTCGACATTTGCTTCTTTTATTAAATCTAATAAATTAGTTACACCATTTGGAATATTAATATCATTAGCTAAGTTTTCTAAAAAAGGCTTAACTTTTGCAGAGTTTCCGCTTAAATCTATATCGTTTACATTAAGTAAAAGGTTAAGTTGTTTATAAACGCTAGCTAATTTTGTAACAATTGAAGAAGCATCTTTTACTGTATCATCGGAAAAGTTTAATACGCTTCTATAATCACAATTTAATAAAAGTAAACGAATGGTGTCTGCTCCATACTCTTTGATAGCATCTTTAGCCAAAATTACATTGCCCAAAGATTTAGACATTTTTTGCCCTTTAATATCCATCATAGCTGTGTGTAACCAATAGTTAGCAATATGGTTATGATGCATTGCTTCAGCTTGAGCAATCTCGTTTTCATGATGTGGGAATTTTAAATCAATGCCACCACCATGAATATCAATCATGCCTTTAAAAATAGTATCAATCATAACACAGCATTCAGTATGCCATCCTGGTCGACCTAAGCACCAAGGCGACTCCCATTTAATGCCTTCATCAGTATTTTTCCAAAGTAAAAAGTCTAATGGATTTTGCTTTTTACTATTTTGTTCAATTCTAGCTCCACTAATTAAATCTTCAATATTGATTTTTGAAAGTTCACCATATTTTTCATCTTGAGCAACATTAAAGAAAACTTCTCCATCATTAACATAAGCCGCCCCTTTTTCAACAAGGCCATTTATATAAGAAATAATAGAGTTCATATAATCAGTTACTTTAGGATTTTCATAAGCCTTAGCAACATTTAAATCTTCCAAACACTTCTCGTATTCAGCAATATAAAAAGTAGTAATCTCTTTTTCAGTTTTCTTTTCTTCAATAGCTTTTTTAATAATTTTGTCATCGACGTCAGTATAGTTAGAAACATATTTAACACTATACCCAACTTCTTCTAAAAACTTTCTAAAAGTATCAAAAAAGACGACTGGTCTCATATTTCCAATGTGTGGGTCATTATAAACAGTAGGTCCACAAACATAAATTGAAACCTCTTTTTCTTTAATAGGTTTAAATTCTTCAATTTTTCCACTTAATGAGTTATAAAATCTAATATCCATGTTTTTTCTCCGAAAAAATCATATCATAATTAGACATTACATTCCTTTATTACTCTTTTTAATCTTTAAAAATTAATTGTAAAGATTAAATATTGTAAAGAGAAAGTAAAATTTACACGATTAAAATGCAATCTCCTTTTTTTCATATATAATATTTGTTGAGGTAAAAAACTATGTGTAATATGAAAAGATCTTTAAGTGGAATTAAGCCTACAGGTAATTTAACTTTAGGCAACTATATTGGAGCATTAAGAGGCTTTAAAAAAGTTCAAGATGAATATGAATCTTTTGTTTTTATCGCTGATTTGCATGCTCTTACTCTTCCTATTGATCCACAATTTTTAAGAAATAATACTAAAGATATTGTCGCATTTTATTTAGCGGCTGGATTAGATACTTCAAAAACAACTATTTTTCTTCAAAGCGATGTCCCAGCTCATTCGGAGTTAAATTCAATATTAATCAATTATCTTTATATGGGTGAACTATCTAGAATGACTCAATTTAAAGATAAATCAGCTAAAATGAATCATGAAGCAATTGGAGTTGGTTTGTTCGCTTATCCTGTTTTAATGTGTGCCGATATCCTTCTTTATAATCCAGATATTGTTCCGGTTGGCGAAGATCAAAGACAACACGTTGAACTTTGTAGAGATCTTGTACATAGATTTAATGCTCGATATGAAAAAGAAGTTTTTATAATGCCAAAAGCAATAACTCCTAAAGTTGGAGCTCGTATAATGTCTTTATCTGATCCTACTAAAAAGATGTCTAAAAGCGATCCAAAAGGTGATATTTTCTTAAAAGATGATCCAAATATTATTCGTAAGAAAATTATGTCCGCAATAACTGATACTGGTAGCGATATTATTTATGATCCTATTAATAAACCAGGCATCTCAAATCTTTTACAAATTTATGCAGCCTTAAGCGATATTACTATCGAAGAAGCTCAAGCAAAATTTAAGGACATTCATCAATATGGTGAATTTAAAAAGATTGTTGCTGATAAAGTTTTAGAAGAACTCGTTCCTTTCCAAGAAAGATACAAATCATTCTTAAATAACAAAACCATTAATGAAGTTTTAAATGCTGGTAAAGACAAAGCAAGATATGTTGCTAATAAAACTTTAACCAAAGTAAAGAAAACAGTTGGTTTATACGTACATGAATAATAAATACCTTATTGCTTTGGATTTAGATGGTACTCTTTTAAAAGACGACAAAACTATATCAAAAGCCACTAAAGACTATTTAAGAAAACTCGAAAAAGATGGAAACTTAATTGTTATAACATCAGGTCGAGCTTTAAGAAGTGTTTTAGAATACTATAAAGACATTGGGTTAACTTCTTCTCCTGTTATTGCTTATAACGGTCACTACTCAATCGATCCTAATTTAAAACACTATGAAATAGTACATAAAATTAATAAAAACACCGCAAAATCTATATATTCTCTATTAAAAGGAAAATATATTGACTCTGTAATGAGCGAAAATGAAAAGAAAATTTACGTCGATAAAGATGATGCTTTTCTCTTTGCTTTTTATGAAAAAAATGACTTAGAAGTTATTGAAGGACCACTTGATAAAACAATTGATGAAGACGTCTTTACTTTTGTTATGAAAATAGATTCTGATGAAAATAAAAGAAACAAAATTAAAGAAATTGTCTCTACTTTCCCTGAGGTTCAAGTTCGTTTTTGGGGCGGCGATGAATATTGTGAACTCTATTTAAATGGTGTAAGCAAATCTAAAACCATTAAAAATGTAGCTAATCTTTATAATATAGATTTAGATAATATTATTGTTTTTGGTGATGCTGATAACGATATTGAAATGTTAAGAGATTATAAACATAGTTATGTTATGAAAAACGGTCACGAGCATCTTAGGAAAATTGCTCATAATGTAACTAAGTACACTAACGAAGAAGACGGAGTCGTTTACGAATTAAAAGAGTTTTTCAAAAATTAATCTAAGATTACTTTCTTGTTTTTAATAGATGCGATGTATTTTTCGCTTCATCAAATAAGAAAAAATAAGCATTAAACATTCTTAAAAGCCTGCAAATCTTGGACATTTTTTTAAAAAGTAAATTTTTAGTACTAAGTAAGTATTCATTTAGTACTAATTTTCATAGTTTAGCCAACACTTAAATGATGAAAACGAAATAACCAATCACTCCTTTTCCCTTATAAGATTAAACTTTGACTACCATGTCAAAGTTATCATGAAAGCCCATAAACTTTATTTTTCTCAAGTTTAAACAAGTATAATTTTTATAGGAGGAAGGGAGTTATCTATGAAATACAAAAAATCGATGGTACTTCTTTTATCATTGTCTTTTTTAGTTTCATGTAGCGGTCCAAACAAAATAAATAATAATGACCAGCAGAAAAATGAAGCTGAAACACCTGACATAGCCATAGATAATGATGAAGGAAACCAGGATAACATCAGTGTTGATGAGGATACAAATGATAATGTCGTCGATGAATCACCAACTTGGCAAGTTCTTGACGAGTTGCCTTATCAAACTTTATATTCGTTTGCTGCCAGCGGAAACGAAAAACAAGTTGAAACTATTTCGTCTGTAGATATTTCAACAAGTTTAAATTTCAGTGACCGCCAGGTTAATTTAATTAGTGCAGGAAATTATCCTAGTCAACTTGCCTATTTAACGGAGGAGAATGACGAAGGAACAAGCTACACATTGTTTAATTTCATTACCGCTCAAAGAGTAAACTATTTTCCTGAAAATCTAAATTTAGGAAACTTGCCTATTCAAACAAACATTTATGGTTTGCCTCTAGCTCAAATAGATGTTAATGGAGTGAGTGAAATCTTGGATTTGAGTGGCAATTATTTAGCACACTACTTAATCAATCCAATGGTTAATCTAATTGAACGGACTAACGATTATTTTGTTGTAGAAATCACCGACAATAATGGTTTTGATGCTTATTTTAAATCCACTATAGTCAATGGAATATATGTTTTTTCAAAAATAATCTATAATCCTGTCATTCAAACTCCAGAGACACTTAAAGAGCCACTTTATAAATACCACATCAATTCTAACGATTATGTTTCTTTTGATTCCTCAACAAGAACATATTCTTTCTATGCACTAGCTGGTAATTTAATTAAATCTATTAAAGTTGATGATTTAATAAGAAATCAGCAATACATTTATGGCGCCCCAACGATGTTTGCTACTGATAGTGCAATTTATCTTTTCTTTACCGAGAAAGAAACGCTTCCAAAAGAAAGCGAATTTGATGTTGAGAAAGAAGTTTATTCATCATATGCATATGCACTTAATTTATCTACATATGAATTAAGTTACACTGATGATTTAAACTATATCATTTTAGAAGACAAGCCAAAGTATCACATAATAGATGAAAATAATTATGTTCAAACAGGTTCAGTTTTAAAAGTACAATTTTATGATAATATTGGCGAACTTACCGATTTTACTTATTTAATTGATATTACCGATTCTTTAACTCCAACAACTTATATTCGTTTAGATGATATGTATAATGTTAAAGACTACAAAGTAATTGGCGGTAAATTAATAATCAAAAAAGGTTATGATTATTTCATTGTTAATGAAGATCGTTCAACGCAGTTACTTAGAGATGTATATACAATTTTATATTACGATTCTAATGAGGTTATATATTTAGATAAGCAAGCTAAATATAAAAACGCCACTGTGACAGATTTTCTTAGTCAAAAACAAGTTACAGCATACGACTATTTATCTTTAACTTTTACAAATGATAAACATCTTTCTTATAACATTGACTTAGCAAACGAGCTAATCAATGTAAATGATGGTTCCGTTGCTGATTTAAAGTATCAGCAATATGTAAATCAAGGACTAATAATTAAAGAAGATAAAGAGAATAGAACATTTAAATTTATTCCTTATGGAAGTTCAGTTTCCTATGAATATGATAGCGATGAAATAAATTATATTAGAGCTTATCAAACTTCATTAACTTCCACTGTTTATCAAATAAATTACACTTTAAGTGATCATTTATATTCTCAATATATCCTCGTTAATAAGGAGGTTACTGCTCTATGAGAAAAAATATCATAGTTTTAAGTTTGCTTTCGCTTGCCTTTTCAGCTTCTACTTTTAATTTTAAAAGCGTCGACAAGCAAGAAAAAAATAATTCAAATTTATACAGCGATACTTCTATTCCAATAATAAATAATAGTGAAAACCAAACAATATTTGATAAGGTTTTAGAAGATATTGGAGGGTATAAAGATATTATCGAAATTCCGGAAGTTGTTGTTCCTGAAACACCTCATAAAGAAACTTATACTATTACTTTCATGAATGCTGATGGAACAATTCTCTCCCGCCAAGAACGGGAATATCGAGAAATTCCCTCAATTTCTGATCCAACTCTAGCTTCAAACGATAAGTATCGTTATGAGTTTAAAGGTTGGGCTCCAGAAATAAAAGAAGTAACTAGTGATGCAATCTATGTAGCGCAATATAAAGAAATTAAATTATTCGATGTTGATGTTTATGATGGAACAAGATTAATCGATTCTTTTAAAGATGACTACAAAGAAACAGAAATTGATTTCCATGAAGACCGATATAATAGAGAAGATACTGATAAATATACTTATACTTTCACTGGTTATGAAGAAGAAATCACACCTGTTGATGGTGATGAAATTTATCACACTACATATGAAGAAAAACTAAAGACATATGTTGTTAATTATTATGACGAGGATTCTAATTTAATTAAATCAGACACGCTTGAATATGGTTCAATGCCTGTTTTTCCAGTTGAAGAACTTAAACTAAGTGAGGATGAACGTTTATTAGGTATATTTGATAGTTTTAATGAACCTATTCATTATGTAACAGGAAATATTGACTACTACGCTAAAATTGAAAAGATTCATTATGTAACTTTGAATTTTACTCTTAATGGTGATTCAAAAAGTGTAACGCTACCTACACAAGAAGATAACTTATTTACCTTCCCTCATTTTTTAAATCATAATGTTTATTACACTTTAGCTAATGATAATCAGGTAACCATTACTCAAAATGAAACTTACATGATTGATCAAAATTATACATTTAATGTTCATTTTGAAGATACCAACTCTTCTCCTATCATTAAAACTAGTAAAAATAGTGATGGTAAAGTTGTTTTAGAAGCAATGGAATATCAAGAATATTTACCTTTTTCTATCTCTTTACCAACATATGTTTTAGATGAAGAAACTCTTTCTTTATTACCAGTTGAAGTTTTAGGGAATGGTAAAAATTATGTTTTTAAATCTCCTCAATATAATGAAAAGGATCTTTTAAGCATTTTGCCTATTCCTACCACTTATTCAACTGTTAAAACAAATGCTTTTGCTAATCTATCCCTCGGAGTTAGTTTTAACATTCCAGAAAATGTTACAAGCATAGAACCAAAAGCTTTTAATGATAATGAGAAAACAAAACTTTATTTCTTAAATTTAGAAGAAAATCTTGGTTTTGCAGAGATTTTAGATGAATATAAGCTTTTAGAGTTACACTTTAGCGAAGGATTAGAGTTCTATTTAGAAATAGATAATGATATAGCACCTAGCTATTTCAATCTAAAAATGAAGCCAAATAATGAATTAGTCCTTCTTAAAGTTCTTGTAAATGATACATCACCTTTAGATCATTTTTCTATAGAAGACTCTTACTTCTTTAATCAAGAGTATTACTCTATAACTGAAATTGCTCCTTATGCCTTTAGTGATTTAACTAATATAACTTCAGTAGAAATTAGTCAAAAAGTTACTAAGTTCGGTAAGGGTGCTTTCCAAAATATGATTAATTTAAAGGAAGTTAATATTCCATATGCAATTACTTCAATTCCAGATTCTTGCTTTGAAAATTGCTCAAGTTTAGATAATGTTACACTTCATGATGGTATAAAAAATATTGGTAGTTATGCTTTTAAAAATACTAGCTTACAAAATCAAACTACCTACTATTTAAACTATCAAGAAGAAATTTCTGGAAGTTTAGTTCGTTTACCTGCTTTTGTAGAAAGTATTGGTGATCATGCATTTGAAAATGTAAACAATAATACATTCTTGCTTCCAAAATATTTGAATACTCTAGGTCAAAAAGTTTTTAATAATTCATATTCATTAATTCTTTTTGAACACAAAGATGCTAGTGAAATTGAAAACTTTGATAATGATTTAGGTGTATTTAATGATTCTCAAATTATATGGGATATAAGAGAAACAAATCGTGTAATTAGCGATTTTCAAAAATAATAATGAAAGGTAATTTTAATATGAAAAAGAAATTTTTGTTTGTTATAGCAATGATGGCATTTATGCCACTTGCACTCACCTCATGTTCTAATGATAAAAACTATCCATATATTGGTGAAAATGGTAATTGGTTTGTAAACAATAAAGATACTGGTGTTCCTGCAACCGGTCCAGCTGGTCACAATGGCACTAACGGAACAAATGGCTCCACTCCTAAAGTTGGTGAAAACGGAAATTGGTGGATTGATAATGTCGATACTGGAATACCTGCAACAGGTGCTGCTGGAGAAAACGGAGTAGATGGCGAAACACCTTTTATTGGTCAAAATGGAAACTGGTGGATTGATGATGTTGACACAGGAATTCTAGCCGAAGGCAAGACACCTGAAATTACAATTGGTTCTAATGGAAACTGGTTTATTAATGGTGAAGATACAGGCTTACCTTCAAAAGGAGAAGATGGTTCAAAAATCGAAATTAAAGATGGGTATTGGTACATTGATGGAGTAAATACTAATGTATCAGCTGCTGGACAAGATGGATCTACTCCTGATATTACAATTGGCGATAACGGAAACTGGTTTATTAATGGTGAAGATACAGGATATAGTGCAATTAACCTTGATTACTACACAGTTACTCTAGACTTAAATGGTGGTCAAGTTGAAGATTCCATTTCTTTTCAAGACACTTATACAGTAAGAGAAGGTCACACAATCCCTTACCTTCCTATTCCTACTAAAACTGGCTATGAGTTTTTAGGTTGGTTTACTGGTACCGATCAAACTAGCGATCGCTTTACAATCACTACACAAGTTTATAGCGATTTAAATTTAACAGCTCAATATCGTTCCTTAGCAAACGACACATATACAATAAAATGGATCAACCATGATGGCAGCGAATTAGAAGTTGATAATGATGTTCTTTATGGTACTACTCCAACATATGATGGAGAAACTCCTACTAAAGAATCAGATTATAGATATAGTTATGAATTTACTAACTGGTCACCAATAGTTGAACCTGCTTCAAAAGATATGGTTTACGTTGCCCAATTTAAAGAAGTCCCACTTAAATTTACAATTACATATGAATTAAATGGATATGGCGAACTTTTAAATCCAGTTAACGAAGTAACTTATGAAGACGCTTTAGATTATCCAGAATTAGATAAATCAGGAGTTACAAATTTAGCATTTGGAGGCTGGTATTTTGATCCAGAATTTAATAATAGAGTATCTTTCCCATATTATCCTGAAGGTAATGTCACCTTATATGCTAGATGGATAGAAATTAGTGAAAATATGTTCTCAACCTATTCAAATAATGATGGTACTTGTACAATTAGATCCTTTTTAGGTAGTGATGCAGAATATGAAACAATAGCTATCCCTTCTACAATTAATGGTGAAACTGTTACTGGAATTGATAATGCTTTCCAAAACAATAAACAAATAAAAAACATTATTCTCCCTGAAACCATAAAAAATATTAATGATAATGCATTTAGAAACTCATCTTTAAAATCAATTAACTTGCCTACTTCTATAGTTAAAATTGGCAATAATGCATTTGAAAACTGTAGAAATTTAATTCTTGATACGACCACTTTGCCTAATCTTGAAAGTGTTGGGGACTATGCGTTTTATTACACTAATATTACTAATTTTGATTTCACAGAGTCTTCAAAATTAAATTATTTAGGCATGTATGCATTTGGTGAAACAAATTTGAAAAATATTGATTTATACAATTCGTCACTATTAACCAAGTTTAATGATAATTGCTTTTATAGCTGCGAAAATCTCGTTTCAGTAGTGCTCCCTCAAAACTTAAAAACAATAGCCTCTAATGCTTTTAGTTCGTGCAGAACTTTAACTTCAATAACTTTACCAAATACTTTAACCACTATTAGATATTATGCATTTTTTAACTGTTCTTCTTTAACAACTCTCATACTTCCTACTTCAATAACTACAATTGATAACAATGCATTTGAAAGCTGCACATCTCTATCTCTATATTGTGAACAAACTTCTAAACCATATGGTTGGCAGGATGGTTTTGCAGGCGATGCACTTGCTTACTGGTATTCGTATTATGAACCTACAGGCGCAGGTATGTACTGGCATTATGTAAATGATGAAGAAGGCAATCAAGTTCCACAAAAATGGTAGTTAAAGTTTTCTAAAAAACTAGAAACGTCTCAATTAGCAAGAGACGTTTTTTAATTCTAATATATTTAATTAAATACGACGCAAATTCATGTTCTTTTTGCTTATTTCATTAAACTAACGTTTATAATTTATACGCCGAAATGTAATATATTAATTTTGGAGCAATTATTAATAAACTATAAAATTTTAAAACCAGAAATTATACTATCAGCAATTCTCATAAGCAAAATGTCATGTAAGCTGGAATACAAATAATCCCATCTTCTCTTATTGAAAAGTTTTTTGGATGAATAATGTAGGCTCTGTCAATTCTATTTTTATATTTAGAAATAAACCTAAGCATAGATTCAGTTTTATATGACTTTGATGATTTAACTTCAATAGGTATTAGTTTTTGAGAGACTACACTTCCTTTTGTTAATAAAAAATCAATCTCAATGTCATTCCTATGCTTTTCTTCATTATAATGCGTATAAAAGTACAACTTATGACCGCTGGCAGTTAACATTTGCGCAACTATATTCTCAAAAAACATTCCTTTATTTATTGCTAACTTATCTGCTAATAACTCACGATGATAATTTATTGGATTGCGATCATTTTCATCAAATGTATGGGTAAGAAGTAATCCAGTATCTCCCATATAACACTTTATATAATTTCTTTTTTCATAAAGAGAAAGCCCAACATTAGGATCGGTTGTTAAAAAGCATTCATTGCAGATCATAGAATCGGCTAACCAGAAAAAAGTTTCTTCATAATCGATAGCCGAATCATCGTTTGATATAGAATTAATTTTAACTCTCTTTTCATGTCTTGAAAGAAAAGCAGGAATTTGATCAAAAATCGATAATACTTTAGCTTTATAGGCACGGTCAATTTTATGAATATCGTCTCGATACGTTTTTAAAATGGCTTTCTTCTCTTTCTCGCATTGTAAAAACTGCTTTTGATTTGAAATAAATTTATCTACAACTTTAGGCATTCCCCCAACTAGCATATATTGTTTAAATAAAAACATCGCTTTTTTATGAATTAAATCTATTAAAGGCTTTTGCTCCTCAAAACTTTTTTTAATATAGTTGATTAAGATTTCTTCACCCATGGCGAGTGCAAATTCTTCAAAATCCATAGGATACATCTTTATACTTTCTTCTTCTGAAGGTATCAAAATATTCTTTGTATTTTCTTTAATAGAAATAAGTGATCCAGTTTCTATATAATCGTATCTTCCATCCGCTACTAAATGCTTAATAGCTTGTCTTGCTCTAGGAAAACATTGAACTTCATCGAAGATAATTGCAGAATCTCTTTTATAAAGTGGCGTATTATATTCAACCGACAAGATCATAAAAAAGGAGTCCAAATCAATAAGTAAATTATAGAACGCATCTAAGACTGTTTGTTTAGCATTTGAAAAATCAATAAGTATATAACTTTTATAATTATTTTTAGCAAATTCCTCAACTATGGTAGATTTTCCGATACGTCTTGCGCCTTCAATTAATATCGCTGTCTCTCCACGTGATTCATTTTTCCGCTTAATAAGCTGATTGTATACTTTTCTTTTAAACATAATTATCACCACCTTTAGAAAATACGCAATCATATTTTAGGCAAAAAATCAAAAAAGCGCAATCATCAAAAGTCGAAAATATCAAAAAAGCGCAATCATCAAAAGTCCAAAATATCAAAAAAGCGCAATCATCAAAAGATACTATATTATAACTTTTGAGAGAAATTAAAAACGCCTCCCACAATAAGCAAGAGACGTTCTTAATTTTAAATTCTATCTAATTAATTGAAATAACCTACAAATCTTAATTATTTTTGTCAATATGAAGTAAAGCTATAAGTTCTTTATAATACTTATCGCATCTTTCATCGGCTTTCTTTAAAGACTTATCAACTACTTCAATATAGAATTTACATTTTGGTTCAGTTCCACTTGGTCTAACACAAATTGAACTACGATCTTCAAAAATAAATTTAATTAAGTCGCCATTTGGTAAATTCTCAATTCGACTAGATTCTTTAGTATCTAAATCATAGCGAGTTAAATTAAAATAGTTTTCAATAATTTTAACTTTATTCCCACATAAAACTTTAATTGGATTAGCTTCGAGGCCTTTCATAATTTCTTGCATTTCTTCATGGCCTCTACTGCCCTTAAAGTAAATGTTATAAAGCTTGGATTTATGTTGACCATAGGTTTCACCAAGTTTTTCATATGCTTCTTCTAAAGTTAAACCATGTTGTTTATACCATAAAGCTGCTTCGCAGTATAGAAGAATTGCTTGAATTCCATCTTTATCTCTAACAAATGGTTTAATTAAGCAGCCATAACTTTCTTCATAACCAAAGATAAATTGTGGTCCACCATTAACTTCATAATAATGGATTCGATCACCAATATATTTAAATCCAGTTAAGAAAGATTCACATCTCACTCCATAATGAGCACAAATTTCAGCGCCTAAAGCTGAAGAAACAACAGTGTTATAAACTACTGGATCTTTTGGCATCTCATCTTTTCTTTTTCTTTCTTTGATAATGTAATCAAGTAAAATGGCAGCACCTTCATTACCAGTAAGCAAGGTATATTCGCCTTTTTTATTTTTACAAGCAAGTCCAACTCTATCTCCATCTGGATCAGTCATAACAATGATATCGGCATCAACTTCTTTAGCAAGTTTAATTGGTTCGATATAACTTCTTGGATCTTCTGGATTAGGAGAAAGAGTTCCACTAAAAGCAGGATCTGGATTACATTGAGATAAAACAGGATAAATGTTATAACCACATTCATGGAAAACTCTCATTGCATTAACAAAACTTGTTCCATGGTTTGGAGTGTACACAATTTTAAAATCTTTTTTATCTAACTCTGGATTGATTTGCACAGATTTACAAAGGTCAACATAGTTATCATCTAAAGATTTTGGTAAAACAAAATTTTCTCCTTTTTTATCGCTATGTGGAACTTCTAAAGTAAGCTCATCACCTAAAGTAGAAATAATATCAATTAAATCTTTAATTTTACTTGGAACAAGTTGACAACCAAATTCATCATAAACTTTAAAGCCATTATCTTCTTTAGGGTTGTGGCTGGCGGTAATCATAATTCCGCCACTAGCTTTTTTAGCTCTAACAGCATAGCTTAATTCAGGTGTTGGTCTTAAAGAATCAAATATAAAAGTATTGATTCCCATCTTGTTTAAAATATCTGCACATTCAAGGGTAAATTCTCTAGAAAAGAAACGATTATCATGAGAAATGACACAACTTTGTGGAAATTTAAAATGCTTTAAAATATATAAGCCAAAACCTACGCAGGCTTTTCTGATTGTATAAAAATTAATACGATTTGTTCCAGGACCAAGAAGGCCTCTCATTCCAGCAGTTCCAAATTCAATATTTTGGAAAAAAGCATCGTCAATATCGGCAGCTGACATTGCATTTAACTTTTCTTTATCTTCGTTAGATACGACTGAACTATTAAGCCATCTTTGATAATTTTCTTGTGTTCTATTCTCCATCGTTGTCTACCTCAATTTCGGCTTTATAATATAATTTTTTAGGGTCTTTTTAAATAACTTTATTTACTTTTTTGATGTAAATTTATAAAAACTTAAATAAATATTATTTATTTAAAGAAAAGGTAAAAACACTACCTTCTTCATCAAACTCTTCATTTGATACCCAAGTTGCTTCAAGATTATCTAAATCATAAAGAACTGACCAAACAGTAATGTTATTACTATCAGAACCAACTGTTTGATTCCACTTTCTTCTTCCAAGGTCTTTTAATAAATTTAAAGACTTTTCTTTAGTGAATTTTCCTTCACTATTTGTTCCATCTGGATTAATAGTATTTTTAATGTAATTATATCGATCAAGACCTTTCATATCTTCTTGATTTTCATTAGCATAATATCCAGGTGTAACAATAAAATTGGTAATATATTGAAAATTATTTTTTGCTTCATCTTCGCCAAGCTTTTCGTCTTTATTATTATAATAAACTTTTAAAACTCTTTTTGTTCCATCAATGTCAGTGCTATCAGTAGCTTCTTCATTAACCCACTCTAAAATTGCACTTTTCCCACTCTTATCAGCCACCATATAATGAAAAGAACTATTAGCTGAATCATGGAAATCATATTTTTCAACAAGCTTAACCGCCTCATCAACATCATCTGCATAATCAAGAATCATTCTAAGCATTGTTGTTGAAGTTAAATCAGGTTTATCAGTTTGTTGATCTGTTGAATATGATTTATCACCTGGACCTTGATAAGACATATAAATTCCACAACTTACTCCCGCATCATTCATACCATCAAGAGGAGCGTAAGCTGCTGCAATAGCAGTTAACTTATCCATTAAACCATCAATTCCATCTCCAAGTCCTAAAAACTGTAAATCAACACTTGAAATTGAAGCATGTCGGCCATTGCCTGGATTAGTGTGTAAAATTAATGATGATGTAGAAGCAAAATCATAATTTCTGCCAAATAAATTGTTTCCATTTTCATCAATAACAGTAAAAGATGAACAGCCAACCTCAGGAGCTTTCATGGAAATTGGAATTATTCCTTTTGTAATATTATCGACAATAAATTGAATAAGGTCGTCATCATTACTAACACCACCTTGCTCAATAAATTCATCAAAATAATAACCTCCATCCATTGTCATTTCATATACTTTTCCAGCCTTATTTGATTCGTGAGCCGGAATAATTTCTTTAATAGATGAAATAGAATTTAACTCTTTTCCCCAAATACCATATAGTGTACCTACTCCAGCCGCAGCAACTGCTACAACTGCAACGCCTACACCAATTAAAACTTTATATAATAACTTCATAACCTCTCCTTTAAAACTATATTAATTTATACTTTATGCTTTTAAAAATCAAACATTTTTTAATGAAATTTTAAAAAAATAAATTGAGTTTTAAAGGGTTTTTGACTAATTTTAAATAGTTTACAGAGGGTTTATTATTAATTAACTTTATTTATCTTATGTTCTACAAAATTTAAAAGGCAAAGTAAGATAAAAGTTAACTAACTAAAAAGAAAACAACAAATAAAAGAATAAAAATCAGTTTAAAAATCTTTAATCTTTAATTTAATTTTCTTTAAAATTTCAAGTTCTTTATTGCTGATTCTTGCTTTAAAAGTCTTATTAGATAAATAAGAAAGCTCGCCTGGGACTTCTTTAAATGTTAAAGAGTAAGCAATTAAAAATTGAGTGCGGTAATCGTATTCTTTTTCAAAGATTTTATTCTTTTTAAAATCGCCATATTTTTCATCGCCAACTATTGGGCAATTAATTGAAGCAAAATGCACTCTTAGTTGATGCGTTCTTCCAGTAATTAAGGTTGCCTTAATTAAGGAATATTCATCATTAGAATCAAGTAATTTATATAATGTTTTAGCTTCTTTTGCTCCGCTTTCTATTTTGCCAACTTTTACAAAACCACTAGTTGAATCTTTAAATAATGGAGCATCAATTACTCCTTCATTTTTCTCTGGCTTATTAAAAGTTAAAAGAAGGTAGTTTTTTATAATCTCGCTATGCTTTGATAATAAATCGAGCATAATTTGTGAAGAGTAAAGATTTTTAGCAAATATTACAAGTCCTGATGTATTTCGATCTAAACGATGGACTGGTGAAGGTCTATAAGATTCACCATCATTTTTAAATTCGCCTTTATTATATAAATAAGATAAAACCATATTAGATAATGTAATTCTTTTCTCACTACTATCTCCATGAGCTAGAAGACCTTTTGGTTTATTTACTATTAAAATATTTTTGTCTTCATATACAATATCTAAGTTAGTCTTTAAACTGACTTTGCTTACATCTAACGGTTTATTAAACTCAGCAATTTGTTCATCATTAATATAAATTCTTAAAACATCATTTTCTTTTAAGATGTAATTCTCTTTAATCCACTTCCCATTTACTTTTACATCTTTCTTTCTAAAAGTTTTGTAAATAAATGATAAAGGAGCGTCATTTAAAAATTTACGAATAAATTTATCCGCTCTTTGATTTGAATTTTCTTTAGTTATCAATATCTCTTTCATATTCTGAAAAATAAATAAAATTTTAATGACAAAACCAGCGTAATCTTGGTAAAATACTAAATGCACGAAGTTTATTAAGTGCATGTAGCCGGAGAAATACCCAAGAGGCTGAAGGGGTGGGCTTGGAAAGCTCATAGTTCTGTAACAGGAAGCAGGGGTTCAAATCCCCTTTTCTCCGCCACGTTTGACTATTAAAATACGATGCAAATCGTATTTTTTTATACTCTTTTTACTTAGTCAAGTAACTAGTTTCAATCATGAACAATTTTACACGATATTTTCTAGATAAACTAGTTTATTGTCATTTGTTAGTAATTACGCATACTCCCTAAAATGGTTCTTATGAATAATTAATTATTTTTTC
>OHQT01000122.1_pt1 | contig 48648 bp, 32 predicted proteins | sample 1578221 | NCBI WGS metagenome assembly OHQT01 (sample SAMEA3879547, study PRJEB24766) | human gut metagenome | biome: human-associated habitat; feature: feces | place: USA | collected 1985/1987
CCGCGGATTGTACAAGTGTATTTTCTGCTACGGTTGCTGCGCGACGACATGCCGGCAGCACTTCCATTTCTAAAGAAAGTAGGTCCGCGGATTGTACAAGTGTATTTTCTGCTACGGTTGCTGCGCGACGACATGCCGGCAGCACTTCCATTTCTAAAGAAAGTAGGTCCGCGGATTGTACAAGTGTATTTTCTGCTACGGTTGCTGCGCGACGACATGCCGGTAGCACTTCCATTTCTAAAGAAAGTAGGCCCGCGGATTGTACAAGTGCGTTTCCTGCTACGGTTGTCGTGCGACGACATGCCGGCAGTATTTCAATTTGTAAAGTAGTGGAAAACTGCGGATAGCGCGGGTGCGCACTTAGCTACGGTTGCTGCGCGACGACATGCCGGCAGCATTTCAATTTGTCAAGTAGTGGAAATCTGTGGATAGCGCGGGTGCGCACTTGGCTACGGTTGTCGCGCGACGACATGCCGGTAGCACTTCCTTTTCTAAAGAAAGTAAGCACGCGGATTGTACAAGTGTATTTTCTGCTACGGTTGTCGTGCGACGACATGCCGGCAGCATTTCAATTTGTCAAGTAGTGGAAATCTGCGGATAGCGCGGGTGCGCACTTGGCTACGGTTGCTGCGCGACGACATGCCGGTAGCACTTCAATTTGTCAAGTAGCGGAAATCTGCGGATAGCGCGGGTGCGCACTTGGCTACGGGCGGCGCGCGGCGGCGTACGGGTGGTGCATACAATTTATATAGGAAAGGGCGTGGGGCCGTATTTCTATTTTATTTTCGCTTGGGATACTTGTTGAAATGATAGACGGGATGAGGCCTGCCGTAATGCTGCTGGAGCGGAGCACTATTCGGGATGGCTTTGCGCGTTGATTCTGTTTTGCGTGAATTATCGTTGGTGCAGGAGAGTAAAGGTTTCGATGCGGGCGACTATCCGGCCTTTCAAGGATGGCAGGGGCGGCGGTGCGTTCCGTACTTGGGGCGTCGGCGTTCCCTGCCGCGCTGTCGTAGTCCCTGCGTGCGTGCAATTTTTCGCCTACTGCGGTTACCGTTTGCGATATGGGGACGGTGCGGCGGGCCGAGGGGGCGCTGCGGAAGTCTAAGGCGTTCAGCGTTTTGAAGTCGTACAGTCGGCGTTCGCCGCGTTGTCCGCGCGCGCCGGCCGTAGCGCGGACGTCGGGCGACGCCCTGCTGTGTTCTGCAGACAGGCGGCGCTTGGGGGTAAAGTCTTCCCCGCGTTCGCCCGGCTTTCGGGCTCGACGGCGGGCAAGGTGTGGGGCAGCACATGAATAGGACCCTGGCTGGCGTTCGGCTTGTTGTGGTTGGTGAAAATAGCGCCGAACTTGCCCTGCTCAGGTTGCGACGGCGCGGCTGCGTTCCGCTTCTCGCCGTGACAAACCGTGGTGGACGGGAGACCGTCGTTCGATGCCCTCGCCCGCCGGTTGTCCGGTCAGCAATACTCTTCCGCCGGCTACGTCTGTTCGCCGCTTTCAAGAAACCACTTGTAGCGATGCCGCATCTTCGGCCCGACGCCGCGGTCGCCGTTCCGGAAAATGGGCCGACAGGGGGTGCAGAAACTCGCAGTAGGGAAATTTTTACGGGCCTTAGCCCCGTAAAAATTTCCCTACTGCGAGTTTTTCTGTTTCGTATCGGACGCGCCGGCGGCACTATGCAGCGTCGCAGCCGGCCGGGGAAGGACTGCCGCAGCCTGGGCGGCTGCGATGCTCGTCCCGGCCCCGGTGCGCGGGTCCGTTGCCTCCCGGTCCGCCCGACTGGCCGCGCGGGGCGGACGGGGAGCGGCGCGGCGCCGCCGCCTGTGGTTCCGCGCCGGCGCGTTGTGATGCGGCGCACGCGGCCGGTGCGAGGGGGCCGTTCCCGGCGGGGCGTCACTTCCCGGGCCGGATGAGGTCGAGCGCGGCGTCGAGGGCTTCCTCCTGCGGTACGGCCACGTCCGGCAACGCGCCGTGAACGTCCGTCCCGTCCGCTCCCGGCAGCCGGAAACGCTTGTACGAGATGGCGCGCGCCAGGTCAGCGGCCGGCAGGCGGTAAACCCGGAAGTCGCCGGAACTTACGCCCATGCCGCCCGTCTCTTCGCCGACCCCGCGGCCCCCGCCGAAGGTCTTGAGGGTCCAGGCAAACGACGACGCCGCCGAGGAGGTCCGCTGGCTTGTCAGGAGGTGGACGTCGCCCTCGTAGAGCCCTTCCTCCGCCGTGAGCGGCCGGGTGAACCGGTCCGGCGCGTTGTTCTCCGTGAAATACCGCCCGGCGCCATGCTCCAGTCGCGCATGAGGCGCTGCGTGGTGGGCGAGATGCGCATCAGGGCCTTGTCCATCTGCCGGAAAGGTTCCTTCACGACATCGCGTAGCGGCACGTCGCCTACGATAGCGTTTCCGTCGCCGTTGCGGCGCACGTCGATGACGGGGTGACGGCTGCCTTCGCGCCGCAGCGTGCTGAAAGGCGAGTCGGCAAAGGCCTGCATCTGCTCCGCGTTGTGGCAGCGGTTGAAGTCGAGAATCGCTACGCCCTCATCCCGCAGGAGGCGGAAGAAGGCGTCGGCCGCGGGCGCCGGTTTCCTGACCTTCGGCATGCGGGCCTTCAGTTCGCCGGACGTGGCCGGGGCGCGGGCGACGGTGCGCCCGGCGCGGCTTCCCTCGGACCGGTAGGTCACGTCGTAGCGCCCGGCGGCGTAGAGCTTTTCAAAGCAGGCCGTAAGGTTTGCTCTGATTTGCTCCAGCCGGAAAATGTCGCATTCGCCGCTGGCATAGGGTCGCGTGGCCTGCAGCATTTCGGCGGCGCTGCGCCCGTTGATGGAGCGAATTTCCGCCCCGGCCGGGATGATGCTGTCCATGCACTGCCTCGTCACGAGGCTGTGCCCAGGCCCTAAGTCCACGTAGAGGGGCAGTCGCAGCGACTGTTCGGTGAGCACGTCGTTGTAGGGGAAGCCCGTCACGGTGTGGCCGCCGCCGAGCATCGTCAGCAGGGGTGTCGCGAGGCGGTAGAGGTCGAGCCGCGTCAACGTGTCGGGCAGCGCGGCCTTCGCTTGGGCCACGGCGTGCATCAGGTCCTCCTGCCGGCACACGGCGGACAGGTCCGGGCGTATCTGGCTCAGCGTGCAGACCAAAGCATCGATGTCGAAGGTCGCCCGGGCTCGCGTCAGCCAGCCGTCGGGCAGGCGCTGCGTCATTTGGTCCGGCGGCCCGGCATAGGGATTCTCGGGCGTCTTGACTACGCGCGTGAAGGCCGCGTCGCCTTCCGCCGTCACGATGACGAAGTCCACCGTGTCGGCCGCCTGGAGCTTGAGCGTCAGCGTGTCGCTCGGGTTGAGGGACGTGACGCGCCGTGCCGGCGTTTTGTAGATGTCGGGCCGCACGGCCGGGTTGACGGGCTATGCCCCCGGTTGCCACGTCTGGCCGGTGATGATGTAGAGGGCCTGCGAACGGGTGTGGAACCCGGGCAACGGTCTCCCCGTTGCCCCTGCCTCTGCGCCGGGCGGCAAGGCCGGTGCGCCGCCGCACAGCATGGCGGCGGCCACCTTGAGCCACAGGTTGTGGAGAATTTATATAAGCGGTGAGGACCCGTCGGACCGTCGGCGCCGCCGCTTTCCCTGTCAGCGCACCGGCGGGAAGAAGGGGGAGAGCGGTCAGGGATGGGGAGCGGCGTCGGGAATACCGTGGCAGAGGTCGCGGGCCATTTCCTCAATGACACTGCGCAACTCCAGGTGGTCCAGAAACTCGGGCGCGATGGCGCTGCGCCCCAGCATGGCGCCCATGAGATTGCCGGCCACGGCACCCGTCGAGTCGCTGTCGCCGTTGTGATTGACGGCCGTGCGAATGGCTGCGGCGAAGTCGTCACGGTGACGGCAGCAGCAGTAAAGGGCAATGGCCAGCGCCTCGTGGCCCGTCCATCCCTCGCCCAGGCGGCCTATGTCCGTCCGCGCCGGGCCGGGCTGTGCCGCAAGCTGCATGGCGCGGCGCTGCAGTTTGGCCAGACGGTCGGCCGCCGGCGCTACGGTGGGAAACGTCTCCGGCAGGAGGGCGAGCGCCCGTTCCACGTAGGTTTCCAGCCGGGCCTGTGCCTCGTGGCGCGGCGCCCGGACCAGACAGGCCACGACGTAGGCCATCACCGCGGCGGGCAGGTAGCCCAAGGGGTGGAGGTGCGTGCAGCGCGCGCAGTCGGCGCCCAGCCTTAGCACGGCCGCTTCGTCGAGTGGCGTGCCGGCGGCGGCCGGCCGCGCGAAGAGGAGTCCCACGGGCGCCACGCGCATCACGCCGCCGCAGCCGCAGCTGTCGTTCTCCACCGGCAGGCCCCGGCTGCGGCGCGTCAGGGCCGAGAGGCACGTCAGGCCCGGTCCGCGGCGCGAGTAGAGCGCCGGCACCTCGAGCAACCAGCACAGGGGCGCGGCCACTTTCGTCCCGGGGCTGGCGGTCTGGGTGTGCAGCCACTCCACGTAGGCCCGGTCCACGTAGTCCGCAAGCGGCGGCGCGCCGGCCGACTGGCAACGCTCCGCTTCGCCGCAGAGCAGCCCGTTGGCCGTGAAGAGCGTCATCTGCGTGTCGTCCGAAATCTCCGCCACGCCTTGTCCGTTCAGCTCGAAGTGGGCAATGCCTTCCGGGCCGTATTTCGCTTCGATGGCGTCCCAACGGTCGAACTCCACGGCGTAGCCCAGCGCGTCGCCGGCCGCGCCGCCCAGCAGGCAGCCCGTGTAGCGCTCCTCGGCGGCCCGGACGGCGGCCGGCGGCGCGGCGGCGGGCGCCAGGCAGCGCACGAACGTTTCGGGCAGACGTACGTTGGGCAGGTCGAGGGCCCGGGCAAAGAGGGGCGCTATCTGTTCGTCGCGGAAGCCCGCTATGCCGCAGCCGATGCGCGTCACGTAGAACGTGAGCTGGCCGTGGCTCCGGGCAAAGGCGATGAACTCGTCGACGTAGGGGCGTATGGTTTCCGGCCCGCCCTGCATGGTCGGGATGGCATACGACTGGCCGGCGAGGCCCACGCCCTGACCCCAGCGCGCGCCGAACTGGCGGTAGGCCGTGCGGGCGGCGCCCCCGGCGTGCTGGCCCTGCAGGTTGCTGCCGAAGACAAAGACTTCGTCCGGGCCGAGGTGTTGGATGTGGTCCGGCGTGTAGGGGCGGTGTTTGTTTTCTTTCATGTCTGTCGTTGGAAAATAGTCTGCCGCCCCGGAGCCTTGTGGGGAGCGCCGGGGCGGCAGGTCGGGTGGTTAGTGGATGACGAGTCTTACCTTCTGGTCCTTCACCTGTATGAAGTATTCCCCGCTCTCGAGGAAGCGCCGGCCGTCCTGGTCCACGAAGCCCAGGTCGCGCAGCGGGTCAATCTCGAAGCGGAACGTGCGGGTCTCGCCGGCTCGGAGCGTCTGCTTTTCAAAGTGCTTCAACTCCCGTTCCGGTCGCGTGATGCGGCAGGTCGGGTCGCTCACGAACCAGTGCACGACCTCCGCACCGTCGCGCTGTCCCGCGTTGGTTACGGTGATTTCGGCCGTCAGCTTTTCGTCGCGCCCCACCGAGTCGGCCGACAGCTTCAGCGTGCCGTAGCGGAACTCCGTGTAGCTCAGGCCGTGGCCGAAGTCATAGAGCGGCGTTGAGGGGATGTCCTGATACTTGCCCTGGTAAGGGCGGGCGCTCTTGCGGCGGTTATAGTAGATGGGCACCTGGCCTGTGGCGCGCGGAAACGTGACACTGAGCTTGCCCGAGGGATTAACGCGGCCGGAGAGGACGCCGGCTACGGGACGGCCGCCCGGTACGCCCGGTTGCCACATCTCTACGATGGCGTCGCAGAGGGGCTCGACGCGGTCGAGGGCCAACGGACGGCCGCTGCTGAGGACGAGGACGACGGGCTTGCCCGCCTTTTTCACTTCGGCGATGAAGGCTTCCTGGACGGCCGGCAGCTCGATGGCGGAGCGCACGCAGTTTTCGCCGCTCCAGCCGGCCTTTTCGCCCATGAAGAGGACAACGACGTCGGCGCGGCGGGCCGCCTTGCACGCGGCGGAGAAGGACGAGCGGTCGTCGCCGTCAAAGGGGCAGCCCGTCACGAAACGCAGCTCGGCCTTGTCGCCGAACTCCTCCTCGAGCGCCCGACGGATGGGGTAGACGTCGGCCGTATGTCCGTGGCCGTTCCAGTTACCCAGCAACTCACCGTCCGCATCGAGCAGGGGACCCATGACGGCGATGGTCGGCCGCCGGTCTCCGTCCGTGGCCAGCGGGAGCAGTCCGCCTTCGTTTTTCAGCAGCACGATGCACTCTTCCGCCAGGCGTTCGGCCACGGCGCGGTTCTCCGGCGTGAGGAAGCGAGCCTCCGGCGCCACTGCGGGTGTGTAGGGACGGTCGAACAGTCCGAGGCGGAACTTGACGCGTAGCACGCGGCGCACGGCGTCGTCGATGCGGTACAGCTGCACTTTGTTCTCACGCACCAGGCGAGCCAGGTGCGCGTCGTAGCAACGGTCCACCATGTCCATGTCTACGCCGGCGTTCAGCGCCAGGCGGGCCGCTTCCTTGTTGTCGGCGGCCGCGCCCTGCGCGATTAACTGGGCGACCGACGCCCAGTCCGACACGACGAAGCCGTCGTGGCCCCAGCGCTTTTTCAATACTTCCGTCAGGGTGTAGGGATTGGCGCTGGCGGGCGTCCCGCTGATGTCGTTGAAACCGCTCATCACCGTCTGCGCCCCGGCCCGCACGCCGGCCTCATAGGGCGGCAGGTACGTGTCCCAGAGCGTTTGCGGGGAGATTTCGGTATAGACGTAGTCGCGGCCGGCCTCAGACGCGCCGTAGCCTACGTAGTGCTTCAGGCAGGCGGCGACTTGGTCGGTCGCCGTGAGGTCGTTGCCCTGATAGCCGCGGACGGCGGCCGCGCAGAAGGCGGCGTTGGTGTAGGGGTCCTCGCCGTAGCCCTCGGAAATGCGGCCCCAGCGGCCGTCGCGCGCCACGTCGATCATGGGCGAGAACGTCCAGTCCACGCCCGACTGGCGTGCCTCCTGGGCCGCCACGCCGCAGGCTTCCTCGGCCAGGCCCGTATTCCACGAGCAAGCCTGCGCCAGCGGAATGGGGTAGACCGTACGGAAACCGTGGATCACGTCGTAGCCGAAGAGGATGGGGATGCCGAGGCGCGACTCCTCCACCGCGCGGCGCTGCATGGCGTTGCGGAGTTCGGGATTTTCGTCGTAATAGATGAGCGAGCCCACCTCGGCGGGCAGCTGGCCGACCACTTCGCCGATGTTGTTCACGTTGTTGTTATTGCCCAGCGTCTGTTGGCTGAGTTGCAGAATCTTTTCCCGGAGCGTCATGCGGTCGAGCAGGTCGTTGACGCGTTCTTCGACGGGAAGCGCGGCGTTCTTGTAGCGGGGCTGGGCCTGTGCGCCGGCCGGGCCGGCCAGGCTGCACCCCCACAGCAGTAGGGCGGGAAGCAGGAAGTTTTTCATAAGGCTGAAATCGGTTTGGGGTGAACGGGGCGCGGCAGCCGGGCGTCGGCCGGGGGCGTCGGCGGGCCGCCGCGTACCTTATTTCGCAAAATTAGGCAATTTTTCCAAAATGCGTCCCGCTACGGCCTATTTTTATCGGCCCGGGCGGCGGGACAACGGCGACAGCCCCTGTCGTCCGCAGGCGGCGGACGGCAGGGGCTGTCGGTAAGGGGTTGAGGGTCAGAACAGGGTCGGCTCGTTTCCGGCGGCGGGCAGCGCGTCGGGGCCGGCTTCCGCCGCGTTGTCGGCCGGGGACGCTCCGTCGGGCGTGCTGTCGTCGGGCGCGTCGGCCGTGTCCTCGTCCGGCCCGGGCTCCGGCTGTTCGGGGAGGGATACGGGTTCCAGTTCCTCGACGCTTTCCACGGTGCAGGTGGTCAGGCGCCGGCCTTTGGCCTTGAAGCCCTTGACGCCCACGAAGTCGGCGGCGACCACCTCGATGGGCGGGCGCACGGCGTCGGCCCCGCCGAGCGTGACGCGCACTCGGGCGCCGGGCTCGTCCGTGAGCAGCAGCAGGCGCGACTGCGGGTTTCCGCCCAGCAGGTTGAGGTGGCGCGACTGCGCGGCGCGTTCCAGCGTGAAGCGCTTCAGGTAGGGGAAGCCCTGCTGGTCGGCGTCGAAGAGCACGGCCGTCCACACTTTCTGCTCGTCGTATTGCTCTACGCGCAGGATGTCGTCGTCGTCATAGTGATTGTTCGGGTCGAAGTTCGTCGTGTAGAACTCGCCGTTCTGGCGTACGATGAGCACGGCGTCGCCCGTGTGGAACTCGCCCAGGTACTGGCCCCGGCCGTCGAAGTTGAGGCGGCGCACGTCGTGGTCGAACCACACTTTGCGCCCGCCCAGGGTCGAGGCGCCGTGGGCCTTGAGCGTGATGCGGTGGACGTCGAGCCGTGTGAGCAGGTTGCCTCGGCTCTGGCGCCCCTTGACGAGGATTTCGCCGAAGTCCCGTTCAAAGGAGATGCGGCGCAGGCGCGGGTTGGGCCGCAACGTGACCTTGACGACCTCCGCCTCGCCGTTGGGGTTGGCCGAAAAGTAGTAGACGCGGCTGCCCGGCTCGCCGCACGTCAGGTCGTACTCCCTGTCGTGCGTGATGGCAGTGACGTTGAACCGTTTGATATAGAATGCCCCCGCCTTCCCGTCGCGGTAGACCACGTTGTATATGGTCCGTTTGTCGTTTTTCTTGAAGACGGCGATGTGGATGACTTCGGCCTTCTTCTTCTCGGCTTTCGAGCGTTCCGTCTCGCCGATGAACACCTTCTCCGCTACGCGCGTCACCTTGTACGTGCCGTCGCGGTAGAAGAGGATGACGTCGTCGATGGGCGAGCAGTTTTCCACGAACTCGTCCTTCTTGAGCCCGGTACCCATGAAGCCGTCCGCGCGGTCGATGTAGAGTTTCTCGTTGGCCTCGATGACTTTCGTGGCCTCGATGGTGTCGAAGGCGCGGATCTCGGTGCGGCGCGGGTGCTCGCCGGCATACTTCTCCTTGATGAGGCGATACCAGTTGGCCGTCACTTCCACCATGTTCTGCAGGTCGCGGTCTATGCGTGCCACTTCGTCCTTCATGCGGGCGATGAGCTCGTCGGCTTTGTCCTTGTTGAACTTCAGGATGCGGGCCATCTTGATTTCGAGCAGGCGGAGCAGGTCCTCGCGCACGACGGGGCGGACCAGTTGCGGGTAGAAGGGCGTGAGGCGGCGGTCGATGTGGGCGCAGGCGGCGTCGATGTCGGCGGCGTTCTCGAACTCCTTGTCCTTGTAGATGCGCTCCTCGATGAAGATGCGTTCGAGCGAGGCGAAGAGCAGGCTTTCCTGGAGCTCGCCGCGGCGGATTTCCAGCTCGCGGCGCAGCAGGTCGCGCGTGGAGTCGACGGAGCGGCGCAGCACGTCGCTAACGGTGAGAAACTTCGGCCGCTTCTCGTCGATGACGCAGCAGTTCGGCGAAATAGACACCTCGCAATCCGTAAAGGCGTAGAGGGCGTCGATTGCCTTGTCCGAGCTCGTGCCCGGCGCCAGGTGGACCAGAATCTCGACCGACGCGGCCGTGTTGTCGTCCACCTTGCGAATCTTAATCTTCCCCTTTTCGTTGGCCTTGAGGATGCTGTCGATGACCGTACTCGTCGTTTTTCCGTACGGTATCTCCCGGATGGCCAGGGTCTTGCTGTCCAGCTTCTCAATCTTGGCGCGCACCTTGACGCTGCCGCCGCGCAGGCCGTCGTTGTAGCGCTGCACGTCGATGGAGCCGCCCGTGAGGAAGTCGGGGTAGAGCTGGAACGGCTTGCCGTGCAGGTAGCTGATGGCTGCGTCGCAGATTTCCCCGAAGTTGTGGGGCAGAATCTTGGCCGACAGGCCCACGGCGATGCCTTCGGCGCCCTGTGCCAGCAGCAGGGGGAACTTTACGGGCAGGGATACGGGCTCCTTGTTGCGCCCGTCGTAGGAGAGCTTCCACTCCGTGGTTTTGGGGTTGAAGAGTACGTCGAGGGCGAACTTGGAGAGGCGCGCCTCGATGTAGCGCGGGGCGGCGGCCGCGTCGCCCGTGAGGATGTTGCCCCAGTTGCCTTGGCAGTCGATGAGCAACTCTTTCTGCCCGAGCTGCACCAGGGCGTCGCCGATGGAGGCGTCGCCGTGGGGATGGAACTGCATGGCTTGTCCCACGATGTTCGCCACTTTGCTGTAGCGCCCGTCGTCCAGTCGCTTCATGGTGTGGAGGATGCGGCGCTGCACGGGTTTGAGGCCGTCGCCCAAGTGGGGGACGGCGCGCTCCAGGATGACGTAGGAGGCGTAGTCCAGAAACCAGTTCTGGTACATGCCGGTCAGCTGGTGCGTCGTGTCCTCGTTGCGCCCGTCGGCCGGGACGTAGGACGTGTGGCCTGCGGCGGACGGGTCGTTGGTTAAGTCTTTCGTTTCTTCACTCATAGGGAAATCGTTTCCGCGCTGCCTGGCGCGGACTGAAAAGCAAAGTTACGGATTTTTTCTCGCTTGCAACGGCCTTGGGGCCAAAGTTTTTTTGGCAGTGCGTCCGGGCCCGGACTTCCTGACCCAAGGGCCGCCGGCCGGCGCGTACGGGCCGCACGCACGGGGCTAAGGCCCGTAAAAACTGGCCCTATCCCCGTAAAAACTGGGCTAAGGCCCGTGTCGGCCGTCCGTATCGGGGCGCCCCGGGGCAGCGTCGGCGGCCGCAGCGGCCGCCACCGCCGCGGCCGGAAACAAGCCGGCGGCCCGGCGGAAAGTCCGCGGGCCGCCGTTTCGGCCAGGGGCCGTGTAGCGGGACACAGGGGCGACGCTTACTTGGTGAAATCTATTTTCCAGTCGCCGTCCTTGTTCTTGCGCAGGTCGAAGTGCTCTTCCTCTTTGCTGCCGTCCTTCGTTTCGACTTCGAGGGTGACGGAGGCGCGTTTGCCGTCCTCGTTAATCTCCTCCTTGACGGCTTTGTACGACTTTACTTCATCGAGCTCCTCTTTTTGTTTGGCAAAGGCGGCCTTGAACGTGGCGACGAGGATGTCCTTACCCATTTTTACCTCCTCGGCAGAGGCGTCTTCGTCCACGTACATCAGGTCGACGAAGGACTCGGCATCCTGGTCGACCATGTAGCCGAAGGCCTTCTCGGCTACGGCGCTGGGCGTGTTGCTGGAGCAGGCTGCGAACATCATCAGGCAGAGGGCGGAGCAGAAAAACAATAATTTTTTCATAATGTAATGGTATTAAGAGTGAATAAAAAGGTGAATGTGCGGTAGTAGGCCCGCTGCGGCCGGCGCGGGGCGGCGTGAGGGCGGAAGCGGGGGGAGCGGCTATTTGGTCAGGACTATCCTCCACTTGTCCTGTTTGTTTTTACGCAGGATGATTTGGGTCGTTTCGTGGGTGCCGTCCGTATTCGTCACCCGTACGGTGACGACAGCCTTGCCGGCTTCGCGGTCAACTTCTTCGTTGGTGATTTTGTACGAACGGATGTGCCCGGTCGCGTTGTCGTCGTCCTGCCACGCGGTCGCTACGAGTTGGGTGAGCGCCGACTTGCCGTAGGCGGAGAGCACCGAGGTGTCGTCTCCGTTGATGTAGAGCATTTCTACGGCTCCCTCGGCGTCGCGGTCGACGAGGCAGTCCATGAAGCGCGTCACTACGGCGCGAGGCGAGTTGCTCGAGCAGGCGGTGAGCATGGCGAGGCAGAGGAAGAAAGACAGGAGACGGAGGTTTTTCATGGCTCGGGTCCGGGATGAGGGGAAACGTCAGAAGGTCTGCACGGTGCGGAGCCGGGGCGAGCGCTCCAGGTCGAGCGGCAGGAAGCAGTGGTAGGCGTCGGGCAGGAGGCGGCGGGGCGCCACGGAGTCGGCCAGCAGCGGCCAGCCCGCCCGGCGGTAGGCGTGGAGCACCAGTTCGGTGCAGTAGAGGTCGAGGGTGTCACGGTCGTCGTAGTGGTGGTCGAAACGCGCGCCCCGGCGGTAGGCGTGCCAGGCGGCACGGGCGGCGCGACGGCCCGCGGCGGCCGAGTGCGGGCGCATCACTTCGCCGCGTGTGGCCCGGCCGGCGGCGAAAAACCGCGCGGGCGTCTCGAGCTTCACCCTGTCGACGTCGCCCGGAAAGTCTGGCTCGCCCGGCACGGCGTGTATGACCATGGGCACGCCGCCCGAGTCGACGACGATGCCGGCGTGGGAGAAGCGGCCGTGGCGGTCGGCCAGGAGCACGAGGCGGCTGACCAGTCCCTCGCCGCGCCGCAGGACGACGTCGCCCTCCCTAAGCTCCAGCCCGGCGGGCAGCAGCGTGGCGCCCGCGTCGGTGTCGGCCTCGCTGCAGGCCGTGGCTGCGGCCAGCGTGAGGGTAAGGGCGAGGAGGCTGCGTGCTTTCATCTGGGCCGGAAGTTAAACATTCGCTACAAAAATACAAATAAAATAAAAGGACAACGTGTTCTACGCCGTTTTTTTCTAAAAAGCGTTCACATTGTCCTTATGGGGCGTGTTTTCGTGACACGGATACGGTCGCCGCGGCCGGTCGCGGGGCGGTGCGAGCCGGGCTCAGGGCTGCGCGGGAGCGTCGGCCGCGGCCTCCTCCTCGGTGCGGCAGCAGCGGAAGTGCATCTCGCTCGCCGCCCGCTCGGGCGGCAGGGTGTAGTAAGTGCAGGTGGCGCGGGTGCAAACCTCGCCGGCGCCGTTGCGCAACTCGGCGTCGATGACGGCCAGGTTGCGGCGCGTCTCGCGCAGGCGGGCACGGACCTCGAGCGTATCGCCGTCGGTGTGGACGGGCTTGAGGAAGCGCGTCTCCATCTTCGACGTGACGCCGGCCGTCTGCAACTTGCGCATGACTACCCACCCGCAAATCTCGTCGAGTAGCAGGCTCTCGATGCCGCCATGGAGTGTGCCCAGCCAGCCCTGGTACTCGGGTTGCGGCGCCCAGTGGCTGACGATGTCGGCGCCGTCCTCGTAAAATTCCATCTTCAGGCCGGCGGCGTTGTCCGGGGCGCAGCCGAAGCAGTGGTAACCGTCCAGGTGGACGAAGGGGTTGCAGAGTTTTTTCATGTATCGGGATTTTTGTCTGTCGCGGGGGCGTCATTCGATGTCGTACCACTCGCCGCCGTCGTCCTCGCTGTCGGGCTCGTCGTCGCCGTCCTGCAGCTCGTCGAGCTGTTCGGGCGTGTACTCGTCCTCGTAGTGCTGTTCGATGGGCAGGTCGCGCAGGTCGAGCGGCAGTTGCGGGTTGAGCTGGATGGGGGCGAACGTTTTGTCGTAGAAGGCCTTGTAATCGTCGAAGCTATACGTCGTGCCGAGCAACTCGAGGTTTTCGGCGGAGATGAGGACCAGTCGGGCGTGGCGCATGAGCTGTTTCACCTCGGGCGTGGCGTAGAGCTGCTGGGCGTAGGTGTGTGCCTCCTCGAAGTTGCGGAAGCCCGCGATGCGGAATTGCGTGATGCCGGCCTCGGCTTGCTGTGTGATGTCGAAGTTGCGCACCATGAAGCCGGTGAAGTTGAAGTGGGCCAGGTCGTAGAGCACTTGTCCGGCGTCGAGCGAGTCGCTGGGGTAGGCCAGGATGCAGACGAAGGGGACGTCGCGGTCGGGGCTGAGGGCCTTGCGCTTTCCGGCCGAGTCGACGACGGCTTGCGCGTCGGCCGAGCGCCGCGCCCAGAGGGAGCCCATGTCGAAGCCGCCGGAGCCGAGGGTGCGCCCGCTCTCCAGGCCCTTGACGATGAGGCCCGCCATCTCGCTGACGTCGCTCTCGGGGTATTGCTTGACCAAGTCGCGCAGTTCGGCCGAGATGTCTTTCGGGTCGGCCGAGCCGATACGGCTGAGCGCGTGGACCAGGATAAACTTCGGCCGGTTGGCGCCCCGGGGGAACTGTTCCGTAGAGCGCTCGAAATTGCGCGCCACGGCGGCGTTGTCGCGACGGCGGTAGGCGTCGTAGGTCACCGTGTAGAGCGAGTCCTCAATCTCCTTGCCGAAGCGGGCATTGTGCTCGAAGTCCGGGTCGGTAATGACGCGGGTCATGGGGTCTTCGGGAAATTGTGCGGCCAGCCGTTGCCGGAACGTCTCGGCCTCGCCCGGTCGGCCCCAGCGGGAGTAAAGGAGGAAGAGCTGGTAGTAGACGTCGTTCAGTTTCTCGAAGTCGGGATAGTCGGTGTAGAGGCGCGTCAGCGTCCGGGCGGCCAGGGGGAAGTCCTCCAGTTTGTCCTTCTCGATGAGCCCGGCGTTGTAGAGGCCGTCCATAATGATGTCGTGGCAGGCCTGCTTGGCCTCGGGCGTGAAAGGTATCTGCTTCAGATAGTACTCGCGCTGGTGCGGGTCGTTCTGGGCCGAGTCGGCAGCGAGTGCCTCGCCGTCGTCGGCAAGCCCCAGGCTGTCGGCCATCTCGTTGGCCGCGTTGATGGAGTCCTCGGCCTCGTAGTCGTAGGCCTCGGCGTCCGTGTCGGGCAGAACGCCGCGGTTGACGCGGCGCCAGTTGTCCTCGTTCTTGCGCTTACCCCAGACGCGCTGGAACTGCTGCTTGCCTTGCTGGACAACCATCGGATTGTAAAAATACCAAGTGTCCCTGTCGCCTTGCTGAGGGCCCGTCGTGGGGGCATTGGGCGTCGTGGTGCCGCCGCCTGCTGCCGCGTTTTGGGCGGCACGGGCTTCGGCCGCCGAGTCGGAGCGGGCGCGGCGCTCCTCCTCTTCCTTTTTCTTGAGGGCCTCGATGACGCGGTCGATGGCCGCGTTGCGGTCCGCCTCGCTCATGACGGAGAGCTCGAGCAAGCTGTCCTGCAGCTCGACGGCCGAGGTGTAGGGCACGAGCTCGTCGAGCACTTTCGAGCGGAGTACGGCCTCGTCGTAGGCGGCGTTGTCCTTTTTGATGAGGCTGATGGCGTCGCCGTAGCAGGACTGGGCCAGGTCGTAGTCGCCGCGGTCCCAGTAGAGCCCGCCCAGGCGCAGCAGCAGGACGCCCTTTTCGACGCCGTTGCGCGTGCTGCCCGCGCGGCCTTTCTCGTAGGCGCCGATGGCCTGGGCCGTATCGCGCTGCATCAGGTAAATATTGCCCATGGCATAATACACTTGGTCCAGATAGTCCTGGTTATTGGCCGAGCGCGCCATGCGTTTGAGTCGGGCTATCATCTTCTTGCCCTCGTCCCCGTCGGCCAGGACTTCTGTCTGCAGGATACGGGCATTGAAGGCCATTTCATAAGGCGGACTTTGTCGGAGGCATTTCTTCAGGGCCTTGTAGGCCTGGGCGGGGTGGTCGAGGGCCTGTTGCACCTGCCCGAGCAGGAAGTAGAGGCGGGCGCGCTGCAGTTCGCGCGGCTCCTTCCGTGCGGCCCGTTCCAGGTAGGGCACGGCGTCGGCCAGCTGGCCCTGTCGCAGCAGCAGGTTGGCCGTGGTCGCGTCCTGCTCGCGCCGTAGCCGTGTCGGCACGCTGTCGCGCCCGAGTTTCTCGAGGGCATCGCCGGCGTCATAGAACCATTCCAGTTCGCTGTAGCTCCGGGCCAGCCAGATACGCGCCTCGGCCACGACGTCAGGCTCCTGGGCGTAGTGGCGCGTGATATAGGAGAAGGTGGAGGCTGCCTCTACGAAGTCGCCTTTCTGGAACTGGGCCTGCCCCATCAGCAACCAGGCGTTTTTCAGGAAGGGATTAAACTCCTGCCGCTTCAGGTAAGCCTTCATCTTCGGGGAACGCCGCTTGCTCGGGCTCACCGCGGGGCGCTTCTTGATGGAATGGAGCTGGATGGCCTTCTCACACTTCGTGATGGCCGTCTCGAAGTCGCTCTTGCCCAGCGTCCTGGAGTTCTCGTTGCCCACCAGGAAGAAGGGGAGCAGCTCCGTGTAGTTGTCCTTGTTCCCCTTCTCCTTGGCCAGACAGCCCTTGAGATACGCTTCGTGCCCGTTATAGTAGACGTTGTAGCGCGTAGTGAACGAGTGCCAGAAGCGTGTCCCCGCCGTATTTTTCCGGGTGGAGCAGGCGGCGAGCACCGCGCAAGCGGCGACCAGAAGAAGCGGAGTGAGGGGAAAACGTTTCACGGGACGAAGCACTGTACGATAAACGGTAACGAATAATTAACGCCGGGCCGCCCATTTTATTGCACGGCAGAGGAAGTAAAGCGCGATGGATACCAGGATAATGGAAGCCCCGCCGGGGACGTCGAGGCCGTAGGACAGGAACAGGCCGCCCACGCAGCCCGCATAGCCCGCCAGGGCCGAGCCCCATATCATGGCGCCGAAAGTCCGGGCGAAGAGGCCCGCCGTCAGTTGCGGCACGGACAGCAGCGATATGACCAGCACGATGCCCACCATGTGCAGGCAGCTCACGATAGTGAGCGCCGTGAGGGCCGTCATGCCGAGTTCGATGGCCCGTACCGGCAGGCCGCGCGTCACGGCGAAGTCGCGGTCGTAGGCCACGGTCACGATGGCCGGCAGGCAGGTGGCGAACAGCAGACCGCAGACCAGCGTCAGCGCCCCTATGATCCAGAGGTCGGTCGTCGTGATGGAGAGAATGTCGCCAAAGAGGTAGGCCGGCAGGTCCGTCATGAAGCCCGGCGTGAGGTAAGCGAAGAGGATGCCCACACTCATGCCCAGCGTCCAGAGCAACGCCACGGCCGAGTCGCCCCGCACGGCCTCGCGCCGCGAAAGCACGTCGATGGCCAGGCCCGAGCACAGCGCAAAGACCGCCGCACCCGCCAGCGGCGGAAAGCCAAAGTAAGCCCCCAGCCCCACACCGCCCAGCGACGCGTGGGCCATGCCGCCGCCGGCGATGACCATGCGGCGCGTCACGACATACGTCCCCACCATGGCGCAGAGCAGGCAAGCCAGCAGGGCGCCCAGCAGGGCGTGTTGAAAGAAAGCGTAAGTCAGGATGGAAGGCATGGGAAACGGATTGGGGTTAAGGTTGGGCCGACGCGGCGCTACGCCGCTCGCCCACGATGAGCAGCACCTCGTCCTTCAGGTCGTCGGGCAGGGCCACGCCGCGCAGTTGGAGCGAGCGCACCCAGCCGGCCACTTCGTCCTCGCGCATGGTGTAGAGCACCTCGCGGAATTGCTCTGTCTCCGCGTCCGTATATCGGTCCGACGGGCGGCCGCGGAAGGCGTCGAGCTCCTCGTCCTCGTAGTATTCGATGTCGCGGCTGACGGCCGCCAGCAGGCTCTCTTTCTCGCACACCTCGTGCTGCCCGCAGCAGCCCTCGGGGCGGGGCGGAGCGGGCGGCTCCGGCGCGGCGGGGGACGGCGTCCGGCGGCGATTCCGACGGGCGAAGAACAGATCGGCCAAGGCGGCGATGGCGCCCAGGGCAAGGAGGGCAATGATTAAGGGAATCATGGTTCAGGCTTTGAGAGAGGAAGGGGCCGCGGCGATCGGTCCCGGCGCTACGCGGACTCCCACGCGGCGCAGGTCGTCCCAGAAGGCCGGGTACGACTTACTGACCACTTCGGGGTGGTCTATGGCGACGGGTCCCAGGCGCAGGGCCGCCGGTGCCAGGGCCATGGCCATGCGGTGGTCGTCGTAGGTGGCCAGCGCGCCGTCCGGGCGGTGGGGCGCCGCGCCGGTCGCCGTGGACCAGAGGCTTTCGCCGTCCGTCGCGGGGCTACACCCCATGCGGCCCAGCTCCGTCTGGAGCGCCGCGATGCGGTCGGTCTCCTTGATGCGGAGACTGCGCAGGCCGCCGAAGCGGAACGGACGGCCCAGGAGCGCACACGTGGCGACGAGCGTCTGCCCAAGGTCGGGGCAGCCCGCCAGGTCGGCCGCGACGGCGCCCGGTGTGGCGGGCCCCTTGCGCAGCCGGACTCCGTCGCGGCCGTATTCCGTCGTCACGCCCAGTGGGCGGAACAGTTCGGCCACCACGGCGTCGCCCTGCAGGCTGTCGCGCCGCAGGCCGGGCAACTCGATGCAGGCGGCCGCGTCGTCGCTCAGCGCCACCATCTCGTACCAGTAGGAGGCGGCGCTCCAGTCCGGCTCCACGGCATAGTGGACGCCACGGCGGTAGCCCCCGGGCGCCACGCGCAGCGCGTTGCTCCCCGTCCACTCCGCCCGGGCGCCGAAGTGGCGCATCAGTCCGAGCGTCATGTCGATGTAGGGGCGCGACGCCACCTCGCCTTGCAGTTCGAGCTCGAGCCCTTGTTCCAGGGCCGGGGCCACCATGAGCAGGGCGGAGACGTACTGCGAACTGACGTCCGCCGGGAGCGCCACGCGGCCGCCCTCGAGGCGGCGTCCCGCTATCCGGAGCGGCGGGAAGCCCTCCTCTCCTTCGTAGCGCACGGCGGCACCCAGGGCGCGCAGGGCGTCGACGAGGGGGCGGATGGGCCGTTGGCACATGCGCGGCGTGCCGGTGACGGTGTGCTCGCCCGGTTGCGTGGCGAAGTAGGCCGTGGCGAAGCGCATGGCCGTGCCGGCTGCCTGGACGTCGACCGTATCGGGGCGGCAGGAGAGAGCATGGCGCAGGACGCGCGTGTCGTCGCAGTCCGAAAGGCCCGTCACGCTGGCGTCGCCCGCCAGGGCGGCGATGATGAGGGCCCGGGCGGAGAGGCTCTTGGACGTGGGGAGGACGATGCGTCCCCGCAGGGTGGAGGGAAAGGCTACGTCGTAGGTCATGGCTGTCGTGCGATAGTTTCGACAAAATTACGATAAAAAAGCGAGACGCTGAAGCCCGCGAGGCGCAGATTCGCGGCGACGGCCCGGCGGCCCTGTCGCCGCGCCGCCGCCGATGCGGGCCCGCGCCCGCCGGACAGTCGCGCCGCGCACGGGCCTTAGCCCCGTAAAAACTGGGCCTATTCCCGTAGCGACGGGCCTTAGCCCCGTGGCGGGGCGCACTGGCGGCCGCCGCGCGGGGTCGGGCGCCGGCCGCAGGGGCGTCAGGGCGCGGGCTCCTCGAGGATGTCGCGCGTGGCGGCGATGAGGTGGCGGGCCGCGGCCACTACGTCGAGGGATGGCGTCGCTGCGGGCCGGGGCGCGTCGGTGCGGTCGACCCATGCCTGCTCCCAGGCGGCGAAGTCGAACGTGCGGCCCTGGCGCCGCGCCTCGAAGTAGTGGTGCCAGCGGGGCAGGTAGTAGCTGCCGACGAGCCCGTTCCACAAGCGGGCGGAATAGTCGTCGACGGGCGGTCCCCATACGGTGACGAGGCGGCGGGCGTTGCGCACGAACTGCTGCGCCTCGGCGGGCGTTGCGGCGGCCCGGCGGGCAAAGTCGAGCCAGCGGTCCAGGCGCAGCGTGGGGTGGTGGGCCAGGAGCTCGTCCATGGCCCGCAGCGTGGCCTCGAAGCGCGCTTGCAGCCGGACGGCCTGCGCCGTGTCGCCGGACTGGTAGGCGCGGTCGATGTGGCGGACCAGGAACTCGGCCTTGCCGCCGGCGTAGAGCGCGGCCAGTTCGGCGAGGTCGGCGCGGTAGCGGGCGTTGTCGCTGAGCCCGTCGGCGGCGGCGAAGCTCTCGACGGCGTGGAAGAAGTCCGGCGTCAGGCAGACGCTCCCCTTACGGACGAGGCCGGGGCGAAACTGCCAGTTGAAACGCGGATGGTCGGTGAAGGTGCCGTAGACCGACTTCAGCGCCAGCTGCCAGTAGTGGCGCAGCGGCTCGGGGCAGGCGCCGTAGCGGTTTTCACTGTAAGCGGTCAGCCAGGCCTGGAGGTCGATGGGCCGGGCCGACCACCCGGCGTCGGAGAGCAGTTCGTAGATGACCTCGTTGTTTTCGATGCCCTCGGGAGTCATGCCGTGGCCCGCGAGTCGCCCTTTGTGGGGCGAGGCGAGGGCATCGAGGTGGCCGTTGGCGTAGAACTCGAGGACGCCGGTCGGGGCCGTCTTGCCGCCCATGTTGGGGATGACGCTGTAAATCCAGGGCTTGTTGAAAAAGCCCTTATAGAACTCCCAATTGACCTGCGAGTGCCAGAACTGCGTGTTATAGTCCACGGCCAGGTCGAGTAGGAGCATCCGGTCGTCCGGTACGCGGGAGAGCAGCGCCTCGAGGGTGGCGTAGTCCCAGATGTCGCGCTGGTAGCCGAACATCCAGCCCTGCATGGTCCAGACGGCATCGGGGTTGGCGTCGGCCAGGGCGCGGTAGACGCTTTCCCCGTAGGCGGCCACCTGGGCATGGCGTTCGGGACTGCCTTTCTCAGGGAAGGGGATTTCCATCTCGTTGAAACTGTCCACCAGATAGTAGCGGCAGGGGCCGAACTCCTTTTCCCACTCGCGGACGAAAGCCGTCCCGATTTCACGGAACAAGGGGTCGGAGGGCTGGAGCATCCAGTTGGAGAACGTGCCCGACCAGTGGGTGGCGACGAGCGTAGCGCCGGGACGGACGCGCCGTATGGCCTCGGGCACGAAGCCGGCAAAGCCGGGACAGACGGGCTTCATGCCGAGCGCGCGCATGCGGTCGAGAATCTTGTGTTGCAGGGCCACCTGCCGGCGGTGCCAGTCCGCGGAGAGCGGCCCGTCTATGCCGCAAAGGTTTCCCATACGCATCCAGGGCAGGTGGGCCGGTCCGGCGAAGTAGCGGCCTATTTCCTCGTCGGTGAGGCCCAGGCGCTTCCACACGCGGGCTATGATGGCTTCGTAGGCCGTCGGAGCCAGGGGCATGTTGATGCCGTGGAGGGCCATCCAGTCGATTTCCTGCTCCCAGCGAGCCCAGTCCCAGTAGGGCGCGGAGTAGCCGAAGGTGACGACATTCAGGTAGTAGTGGTCGGCAAAAGGGGAGACGACGCGGCGGGGCCGCTCGTCGGGCAGGCGGGCCGGCAGGCGGAGGCTGTTGCCCGACCAGGTGAAGAGCCCGGCCCGGTGGCGCTTGGCGTAGTCGTAGAATCCGCGGCAGAGGGCCGTGGCGTCGCTGGCCTCCAGGCGTAGGACGCCACGGCGGACCTCGTACTGAAAAAAGGTGCTGTCTGTGGCGCGGAGCGTGAGCTTGAGGGGAAGGTCGGGCCGGCCTGTGACGCGGCGGATGAGGGCTTGGGCCGTCCGGACGTCGCCGCGCTGGGCGGCGGCGGGAACAGCGGCGGAAAAGAGTAGCATGGCGAGCAGAAATAGCGTTTTCATAGGTGTAGGAAGGATTTCAGGCGGTGTGGCGGTGAAGGGTAGCGGGCGGGCCCCGCGGCGGGGCGGCGGGGTCCGGCGGACAGGGGCAGTCAGTCGGGCGTGCCGGTGAGGGCCTTGCAGACGCGGTCCTGGAAGCGGCGGGCGTCGGCTCCGCGGCGGATGCCCTGGTTCATGATGGCGAAGCAGAGCTGGTGGCCGTTGGGGGCGGTGCAGTAGCCGGCCAGGGTGCTGACGCCTTCGAGCGTCCCCGTTTTGGCGCGGACGTTGCCGCAGGCGGCGCCGGACTTCATGCGGCGGCGCAGCGTGCCGTCCTCGCCGGCAACGGGCAGGGCGGGGAGCAGGTGGCGGTAGATGGCTTCGTCGTGATAGGCATAGCGGAGCAGGGCGACGAGGGCCTCGGGCGTGAGGTAGTTGTAGAGGGAAAGGCCGCTGCCGTCGGCGATGAGGTAGTCGTCGGGCTCGAGGCGGAGGCGCGACAACAGGCGCCCGACGGCCTGGGCCGCTTCCTCGCGCCCCGGGGAGTGGTGTCCGCTCTGTGCCGCTATCTGGTAGAAAAGGCTTTCGGCGAAGAGGTTGTCGCTCTCCTTGAGCATGGGGAGCAGGACCTGGTCGACGGTGTGCGTGCAGCAGGCCAGCGGCCGGGCGCCGCGGCCGGCGACGTCGTAGCGCTGTTGGCCGGTGAAGCGGATGCCGGCCGCGGCGAGGGCGGTGAGCCACTCGCCTTCGAGCCCTGGGCGGCCGTCGCAGAGCAGGGGGGTGAGGGGCGTCTCCTCGTCGTCCCAGCACCAGCCCCAGCCCCAGGCGAGGCTGTCCTTGAGGCTGCGGTCGAACACGACGTCGCCCTCTACGCAGCGGATGCCGAGGGCCAGGACGCTGTCGGCGAGCTGGCGGAGGTCCGAGGGGCCGAGCAGCGGGTCGAAGCCGCCGCGCAGGATGAGGTCGCCGCGGAGGGTGCTGTCGGAGATTTCGCCGTGATAGGAGAGGCGGGTGGCGTAGAGGTAGCCGGTGCCCAGGAGGTCGAGGGCCGTGATGGCGGTGACGAGCTTCTGGCACGAGGCGGGGCGAAGCAGCTGGCGTTCGCCGTGGGCGTAGAGGGGGACGTCGGCGGTGAGGTCGTAGACGTAGAGCCCTACCTGCGTGCGCTCGAAAAGCGGGTCGGCGAGCAGACCGTCGAGGGCGACGGTGAGCGAGGCGCCCGACCCGGGCGTGGTGGCGGGGAGGTAGGGCGCGATATAGGGGGCGTCGGCGCCGGTGAGTACGGGAGGCAACCGGTCGGGGTGGCGCTCGGCGGGGACGTCGTCATCGTGGTGACGCTGGGCCGTGGCGGGCAGGACGGCGAGGAGGGCGAGCAGCAGCGGCGCAAGGCCGCAGAGGCGGGACAGCAGGGGGCGGAGAGGCATGGATTGACGGAAGGTTTACAAAAACGGTGCACGGAGTGGGGCCCGTGCACCGTTGCGATATGACGTATAGGTCTGTTCGGAGCGGATTAGTTCGCGCCGCTGGTCGACGTACCGGTCGTGGCCGCATTGGTAGCGGGCGTAGTGGCGTTGTTAGCGGGCGTGGTGTTGGTCGGCTGGGCCGTGAGGGGACCGGATACGCCGAGCTTGTCCATTACCTTTTTCGTGACGTTCTCGCTCAGGTTCTGGTTGATGAAGACGCCGGCTGCCTGCGACGCGGTGGTGTCGATGATGTAGATGTAGTTGCCTTCGCGGGCCACGGCGTTGACTGCGTCGAGCACCTTCTGGATGATGGGCTGCATCTTCTGCTGCTGTGCCTCGTTGAAGGCGCGCTGGTTGTCCTGGTTGGCTTGGTCGAGACGCTGCTGGAGGTCCTGCAACTCCTGCATGCGGCGGTTGCGGATGTTCTCCGGGGTCGACTCGTTGACTTCGTTCTGGAATTTCTGGTATTTCGTTTCGAGTTCCTTCTGCATGTTCTGGAGTTCGTCGGAATATTGTTTCCCGATGGCTTCGAGCTCGGTTTGCGCGGTCTTCACCTCAGGCATGGCCTGCATGACGGCGGTGTAGTCGAAGTGGGCGTACTTTTGAGCGGCGAGGCTCAGGGGTGCTACGAAGAGCACGAGCATTAGAATTTTCTTAATCATCTTGTATTGGTTTTGTAATTGTTCTCATTTTTTGCAATACGCTCATAGCCAGATGGGGGACCGGCGGAGTGCATCGCGGCAAAGTTAGTGATTTTAGTTGGAATAGCCGAGTTTCGCGAGAACCTCGTTGCTGATGTCGATGGTCGGGGAGGCGAAAATGATGTCGTCGGACGAGGCGCGGTCCATGACGAGCTGGAAGCCCTTGGACTGGGCGATGCTCTTCACGGCGTTGTAGATTTCGTCCTGGATGGGTTGGATGAGCGAGACGCGCTTTTTGTAGAGCTCGCCCTCGGGGCCGAAGTATTTCTTGCGCAGTTCGGACGCCTCCTTTTCCTTGTTGACGATGGCGTCCTCCCGTTCTTTCTTCTGCTCTTCCGAGAGAAAGACGGCCTCGTTCTGGTAGTTCTTGTAGAGGGTCTTGGCCTCGTTGTCGAGGGCCTCGACTTCGGCCTGCCATTTCTTAGAAGTCTGGTTCAGCTGCTCGTTGGCGCGTTCATAAGCCGGGATGTTGCTCATAATGTATTCCATGTCGACGAGCGCGAACTTCTGCGCGCTGGCGGTGAGCGTAAGGAACAGGCTCAGACAGAGAAGAGAAAAAATCTTTTTCATTGCCATTGTATTTTTTATGATTTTGGCACGGGACACTGCGCCCGACGGCGGCGGCCCGGGGCAACGCCGCGGCAGGCGCAGGCCTGACCTTCGTTAGAATTCCTGACCGATGATGAAGTGGAACTGAGAGCCTCCGACGTTCTGGCCGTTGATGGTTTTCTGGAAACCGTAGGCCCAGTCTATGCCCATGAGGCCGACCATCGGGAGAAGTATGCGGACGCCGACGCCGGCCGAGCGCTTCATGTCGAAGGGGTTGAAGTCTTTCACGTCGGTCCATGCGTTTCCGCCCTCGAGGAAGGCCAGTGCGTAGAGGCTGGTAGACGTTTCAAGCATGAGCGGGTAGCGGAGCTCGAGGGTCATTCGGCTGTAGGCGTAGGCGTTTTGGCCGTTGTTGCCGGCCAGGGCGCCGTTGTCGTAACCGCGGAGGCCGATGGTCTCGGTGGCGTAGCCGGTGGTGTAGCCCGACATGCCGTCGCCGCCGACGTAGTAGGTCTCGAACGGGGACTTCTTGTAGCGGTTGTAGGCCCCGAGGATGCCGAACTCGACACGGGTCATGAGGACCGGAGTCTTGACCGCGCTCGAGAGGGCCGTAAAGGTGCGGAACTTGAGCTTCCACTTGTGGTACTCAATCCAGCGGTACTTTTCCTGGGCCTCGCGCTGGTAGCTGGCACTCTGGTAGTTGTTGGCCAGGTTCTTATAGTCCTTGCCGTCCCACAAGGAGTAGGGCGGAGTGAGCGTAACGGAGAAGAGGAACTCGGAGCCGCGGCGCGGATAGAACGGGTGGTCCGTCGAATTGCGGCTCAGCGAGAGCGACAGGTTGATATTGTTACAGTTACCGTCCGAGATGAGGAAGTAATCCCAAGACTTCAGCATGTAGCGCGTATAGGAGAGCTCGGCCATGAACGTAAAGTAGTCGTCCGGCCAACGCAGGCGCTTACCGAAACCAATGGACAAGCCGAACAGCTTGATATACTTGTCGGGATTGTAATAGTCCGAGTAGTCGTACGGATAGTAGCTGCTGCCCAGTCCGTAATAATAGTTGTAGATGTTGTTATAGTCGTTGTAGTAGTTCGAGTTGATGTCGCTCTGCTTCGAGTAGTAGAGCGAGAAGGAGAACTGCGTCGGGCGCTTTCCTCCGAACCAGGGGTCGAAGAACGAGAGCGAGTAGCTCTGGAAATAGGTACCGTTCGTCTGGCCACTGAGCGAGAGCGTCTGCCCATCGCCCTGGGGGATGAAGCCTGCACGCTTGGCGCCACGGCCAAAGAGGTTCTGGATAGAGAAATTGGTGAACTTCAGACCGACCCGGCCCACGATGCCCGTTTGGCCCCAGCCCGCAGACAGTTCCACCTGGTCGCCGCCTTTGGTCACTAACGGATAAGTGATGTCGACTGTTCCGTTCGCCTGGTCCGGTTTGATGTTCTTGAACAGCTCAGTCTGCAGAGCTTCGGCGTCAAACTGATTCATGTTGGCCAGTTCCATCACGGAGCGCTTGATAGCGTCCATGCTGAACAGGTCGCCGGGCTTTGTGCGCAGCTCGCGGCGGATGACGTTCTCGTAAACTCGGTCGTTGCCGGCGATGCGGACGTGGTTGAACGTGGCCTGTTGCCCTTCGCTGATGCGCATTTCCAGGTCGATGGAGTCGCCGACGATGTTCACCTCCACCGGGTCCAGGTTGTAGAACACGTAGCCGTTGTTGTAGTAGAGGTTACCGATGGCGTCGTCGTCCGAGTGGAGGCGCTTGTCGAGCAGGGTCTGGTCGTACACGTCGCCGCGCTTCATCTTGAGCACCTGGGCCAGGTAGTCGGAGTTATAGACCGTGTTGCCCACCCACTCTACGTTGCGAAGATAATACTTCTGGCCCTGGTACATGTCGATATGGATGTTTACGTGGCCCTCATCGATCGTTTCTACGCTGTCTCGGAGCACAAGCGCGTCGCGATACCCCCAAGAGTTCATCCTATCGATCAGGAATCCTTTGTCTTCCTCGTATTTGTCGGGGATAAACTTCTTGGAGCGGAAGATATTGAGCAGGCTTTTTTCGTGAGTCTTCTTCATGGCGCGCTTTAGTTTCCCCACCTGCTTGGGGTCAACTCCCGTGATGAAGATCTTGTTCACTTTTACCTTCTCGTTTTTCGTGATGTTGACGTCTACGAGGACGCGGTTGTCGCCCGTGACGTCTTCGCGCTGGATGATGTCGACGGTGGCGTTCTTGAATCCCTTGTCGTCGAAGTAGCGTTTGACGAGCGTCTTGGCGCGGTTCACGATGTCGGGGCTGATTTGTCCGCCCACCTGGAGCCCTACGCGTTGCTCGATTTCCTCGCGTTCCGATTTCTTCACGCCGCTGTAATTGATGCTCGATATGCGCGGTTGCGCGGTGAGGTAGACGTGGAGATAGATGGTGCTGCCCACGATGCTGTCCGCTTCGATACGCACGTTCGAGAACAGTCTCATGTTCCAGTAGTGGCGTATGGCTTCGCTCACGGCGTCGCCGGGGATGTCGTAGGGCTTGCCCACGGTGAGGCCCGAGGCACTCTTGAGCATCTCGTTGTCCAGGTTTCCGCCGCCCTCTACGACTAGGCCGCCCAGGATGTATCGGTTGCGGTCCTCCGTATATGTAATGGTAGGCTTGATCTCTTTGGGCAGATCCGTCTGCGCTTGAAGCCGGCCGACCGACAGGGCCAGCGCCGCAAGCAAGAGAAATCGACTGCAATATCTCATAGGTTGTTTGTTTTCATTCTGTTCCAGGAACGGGCGGGACGGGGCCGTTCCGCCTCCCGACTGTCATTTTTGGATTTGTTCGCTGGTCCGTCCGTAGCGTCGTTCACGGTTTTGGTAGTCCACCAGGGCCTTGCACAAGGCCTCCGTGTCGAAGTCCGGCCAGTAAGTGTCGCAGAAGTATAGTTCCGAGTAGGCGCATTGCCAGAGCAGGAAGTTGCTCAGGCGCAGCTCGCCCCCCGTGCGTATCAGCAAGTCGGGGTCGGGCATGAACGAGGTGGACAGCTCGCGGCTAATAGTCTCCTCGTTGATGTCCCCGGGCTCCAGCATACGGTCAGCCGCGCGGGCCGCAATGCGTCTCACCGCCTCGGTAAACTCCCACTTGGCCGAGTAGCTGAGCGCGATGACCATCGTCAGGCCCGTATTGCCCGCCGTGCGGTCTTGCAGGCCGAGGATGGCCTCCCTCTCCTTGTCGGGCAGCCGGTTCAGGTCGCCGATGATGCGCAAGCGCACGTTGTTCTTCATGAAGAGCTCCTCTTCCATGGCCGTAAGGATGAGCGACATCAGTGCCGACACCTCCTCGGGAGGACGGTTCCAGTTTTCCGTGGAAAAGGTGTAGAGCGTCAGGAAACGTATGCCCAGCCGCGAGGCCGCAGTGGTGATTTCCCTGACAGCTTCCACGCCCTGCTGATGCCCCATGCTGCGGCTCAGACCACGCGCCTTGGCCCAGCGCCCGTTACCGTCCATGATGATGGCCACGTGCGTCGGGATGCGGTTCCTGTCCAGCTGTTCTTCGTAAGTCATGTCTTTTTTCCTTTAATAGCGGTCCGGGGTGCTCCGGCCCGGGTCAAAGCAATAAAGGCCTGGCTTCCAGCCGCGTCCTGCCTCAGTCTTTGTTGCAGTCCGGGCAGCGGGGCGCCAAGTCGTAGGTCAGCGTCAGGAGGGTGACGCAGTAGTGGTCTTTGTTCCTGAATCCGCCCGAGGTGATGCCCAGCGGTGCCTGCAGCCCCTCGAGGCGGTCGTTCATGGTGAAGTGCATGCGCCAGTCCAACCCCAGGTTGAGGCGCCTGCCTATTTTGTATTTCAGTCCGAACCCTACGGGGAAGTTCACCGCAAAGGCGTCGCCCGCGTCGGAGTAGGTCAGTCCCAGGCCCACCTGCAGGTAGGGCACCAGGCGGTAGAAGCCCTGATAGCTCCGTTCGTATCCGTAGGGCAGGAAGTGGATTTCGTAGAGCGCCGACAGGTCCGTCAGTCCTCCCTTCACCGAGAAGTCGAGACGTTCCGTACCCGCCGTGCCCGGCTGTGCCGGATAGAAATTTTTCACACCGGCCGTCGAGCCGCCCAGCTGGGAGTAGGTGAGCGCCGTCTTAATGGCCATGCGCGGGTTCAGAATGAAGCGGACCACGGCACCGCCGGCCGCCTTCGTCTGCCCGTAGAAAGCCGAGTTCACGTCGTTCAGGCTGAATCCGCCGCCGGCCGCCACGCCCAGTTCCATACGGTACTCCGTGGCTTCCTGCGCCGCCAGGTCTGCAGGACCTGTCAGCGAAAGCAGCAACAGCAGGAAAAGGCAAAGCCGGTTCATGGCAGCACGTCAAAGCAAGGGTCTCACTGCGCCTCGCCGTTACGGACCGAACGCTCGAACGAGGTCTGCGGCGTCGACCACCCGAGCCGGTTGTGGCGTCCGCGCCACACTTCGCCCGAGCCGCCGGCAATGAGCCAGATGAAGCCTTCGTCGTCCGTCGTGGCCGAGAGGCTCGTCGCGGCGGCCTCGTCCGTCAGCGGGCTGGTCAGTTCGTCGGTCTTCCAGGTGCGACCGTTGTCCTGGCTCCAGTAGAACGGAGCCACGCGACCCGCGGCGTCGCGGCCCGTCAGCAGGGTGCCGCCGTCGTAGGTAGCTATCGAGATGTCCGTCAGTGCGGGACAGTTGTTCGTATAATCGGCGATGGCCGGCAGGAAATACCAGTCGAAGGTGCCGGCCCCGGTCAGGTCGATGTTGCGCCGCCAGACGACGGGCTCGTCCGCTGCGTTGCGGCCCACGACGACAATGTCCTCCATCAGCGCGTCTGTCACGGACGCGACGCGCGTACCGGCTGCTGTCAGCGCGGGCAGTTGGGCCGTGTTGTCGGCCCCGTCGGCCGTCCACGTCGTGCCGTCGGCCGAGCTGTAGAAGCGGCCGCCGGCCAGGGCGAAGAGTTGCGCCGTGCCCGCCGCTACGAGAGCCGTGGGCGCCAGGTTGGCGCCGCAGGGCGTCCAGTCGATGGCGTCGGGCGAGGAGCAGATCTGTCCGTCGACCAGGGCAAAGAAGCGTTCCTTGAAATACAGGACGGACTGCACGTCCAGTCCTTCGGGCTCGGTGGCCGCCGTCCATTCGTCGGGCCGTTCGGTCGCGGCCTGCAGGCACACGGTCTGTCCGTCCGCCCTGCCGAACACGTAGAGCTGCCCGCCGGCGGCCAACGCGTGGTGGCCGGCCTCGAGGCGCGCCAAGTCGGCGTTGGCCGTGCAGACGCGGTTCCAGCGGAACGAGTCGCCCTCCTCCTTGTGTACGTTCACTTCCAGCCGGTACGTGCGTCGGGTCAGACCGTCCGGCGAGTAGACCGTCAGCTGCCGCGGTACGGAGCAGTCCGTGCTGTCCGTTATGGTGAACATCGTGTCGGCATCCGTCTGGAGCGACTTGATGAGCACGGTGCCCGAGGCGTTAAAGCTGCTGAACACGGTCTTTTCCACGTGCGTCCCCACCGGCAGCGAGTCGGCGTTGTAGATACGGTTGTTCAGCTGGTCGATATAGAGGGGATAGAGTGAGCCGGTCAGGTTGGCCACGTAGGTAGTGTCGTTGCCGCTGGGGGCTTTGAGGGTGACGGTGCGCTTCAGGCCGCCCAGCGTGGCCGCCGTGACCACGCAGTCGCGCATGCCGGTTGCTTCGTACGTGTGCTCCGACTCGCACGAGGCGCTCAGGAGCAGTAGCGGCAGGACCAGGGTGGGCCAAAGCGAAAAACGGATGCTCTTCATCTGTAAATATGATAAATCTTCAGAGAAATAGGTATGCTGGATGCAAAAGTAGCTATAAATTTCCCAAATCCGAAATTCGTGTCCGCATTTTGCAATATTTTATGCTTTTGCGCGTATCGGCGCAACGCACAGGCCGGGGCGCGCAGGTGTGCCGATACGCGCTCCGGTTACGGGCCTTAGCCCCGTCGCGACGGGGCTAAGGCCAGAAAAAACTGGGCTAAGGCCCGTGCGCGGCCCGACTGTCCGGCGCCGCGCGTCACAGCTCCAGGCTGAAGCGGTCCCTGTCGGCCAGGACGGGAAACTTGGCGCGGAAGGCCTGCTGGCGCTCCACGTCGGGCGTGAAGCTGACGGCGCAGGCCTCACCGTAGGCCGGCAGTCCCTGGGGCGAGCGGCCATAGGCGTCGACCCAGGTGGTGCCGCCGCGGTAATGGCACGCCGGGTCGCTCCCGACGCGGTTGACGCCCGCCACGAAGCACTGGTTCTCGAGCGCGCGGGCGCGCAGCAGCGTGTCCCATACGTCCTGTCGCGACTCGGGCCACGACGCGACGCAGAGGATGCCGTCGTAGTCGTCGCGGTTGCGGAGAAAGACGGGGAAGCGCAGGTCGTAGCACGTGGCCAACAGCAGGCGCAGCCCCTGGCACGTAGCCACGACGCGGTGCGTGCCGGGGGTGTAGTGGGCGGCCTCGCCGCCGTAGGTGAAGAGGTGGTGCTTGTCGTACTGCGTCAGTTGCCCTTCCGGCCCGACGAAGTAGAAGCGGTTGTAGAAGCGGCCCGCCTCGCGCGCGGCCAGCGTCCCGGCCATGCAGCACCTGCGGCTGCAGGCCGTCTGAATCATCCAGCGGAGCGCGGCCGACGACTGGCGCGCCGTCTCGTCGTCGGGTTCGGTCACGAAACCGGTGCCCCACATCTCGGGCAGCACGTAGAGGTCGCTGTCCGGCTGGTCGGCCATGAGGCGCTCGGCCCCGGCGATGTTGGCCGCGGCGTCGTTCCAGCGGATGTCTGTTTGCAGAAGTGTGATGTTCATGGAAGTAGATGGATAAGGTAAGGCTGCGGCCGCCGTTCCCGGTCAGTCGGGCTGGTAGATGACGTTGAATTCGTAGATGGAGGGCGGGGCGGTGGCGGCGAGTACCCTCAGGCGCACCTGGCTGGCGGTGACGGTCTGCGGGAAGCGGACCACCTTGCAGTCGCCCATAGGCCCGTCGCCGTAGTAGATGGTGCGCCACTCGCCGTCCTGCAGGGCGTCGATGCAGTAGCGCACGATGCGGTTGGTGCGCCGGTTGCCGAAGCCGTCGGCCATACGCTTCGTGTCCATGTATTCGAAGATGTCAATCTTGTTGAACGCCACGTCGCCGCCCAGATTGACCGTGAGCGTGGGGCACTTGTCGCGCGAGGCCCAGCGCGTTTCCATGCCGCCGTCGGTGGCTTTCCCCGCCTCGTAGCCCTCGGAGTAGGTCGACGTGGCCGTGGTGGCGGCGCCTTTCGAGAGGGTGGTGCCGCCCGTGGGCAACGGCTGGCCGGGACTCAGGCCCAGGCGCCGGGCCAGGGCGATAGCGGCCAGGGCCTCGTGCTCGCGGATGCGGCCGGTCCGGTCGGGCGGGATGTTGACGACGAGCGTGTTACCGTTGGCCGTGCAGCGGTAGAAGAGTTCCTGCAACTCGTCCACGTCGCGCACTGCCGCGGCGTCTTTCTTGGCGAACCAGGTCCAGCTTTTGCTGATGCAGAGGGTGTGCTCGAAGGGTAGGTAGTAGGACTGCCCGGCGTGGAGGTATTGCTTCTTGTCGTCGGGGTGTGCAATCTTGGGGTCCCACAGGCGGAAGTCGCTGGGGAAGTAGCGGAAGTAGTACCGGTCGTCGACGGTCATCTCGTCGGGGTGGACCATGTCGTCCTTACCCTCCGTCCGGACAATCGTCTGGTTGACGCCCACGGCACAGTAGGGCTGGTAGCGCTTGATGTGCCGGTAGACGCGCTCCAGGTCCCAATCGGCCGGCTTGCGGGCCCAGGCACCGTCGAGCCAGACCTCGCAGACGTCGCCGTAGTTGGTGAGCAGCTCGGTCAACTGGTTGCACATGTAGTCGATATAGGCGTTCGGGTCCTTCTGCTTGAAGCTCGGCTCCTTCCGGTCCCAGAGCGAATAGTAAATGGCGAAGCCGAGACCGTACTTGCGGCAGGCGTCCGAGACGGCGCGCACCACGTCCGTCTTGACGGGCGAGGAGGCCACGTCGTAGTCCGTGTACCGGCTGTCCCAGAGGCAGAAGCCGTCGTGGTGCTTCGTGACGAGCAGCACGTAGCGGAAACCGGCGTCGCGCGCCACGCGCACCCACTGGTCGCAGTCCAGGCGGGTGGGGGCATACTGACTGGCGGGAATGGAACCGTCGGACCACTCCGTCTCGCCGAAGGTGTTGACGCCGAAGTGTATGAACATGCCGTAGCCCCGTTGCTGCATGAGTTGCTGCGTACGGTTGGGCTGCGTGGCCGGTTGGATGTCCTCCGCGCGGCTGGGCTGGAGCGACAGCGCGAGGAGGAGCAGGGACAGCAGAGCGTGTTTCATGGGAATAAGGGTTAAGGATGAGAAAAATAGGTGGGTTCGCGCAAATGTAAGAATAAAAAACCAGCTGGCGGCGACGCGGCGCGGAAATGTGCGGATAAAAAAAGCGGGCGGTCCGTCCCGGTGCGCTTTTTCGCAGGTCCGTTTCCCCGGACGGAAGAAAAGTGCTAATTTTGCGGTACGGTTCAAAAGAATGGGCTCACAGACTTATGTCGGATATTATCGTAATCCTGATTCTGGTCGCAATTAACGGCTTTTTTTCTTTGTCGGAGGTAGCGCTGATTTCGGCCCGGCGCGCCCGGTTGCAGACCGAGGCCAAGGCCGGGAGCAAGGCGGCCCGCATCGCCCTTCGCCTCATGGACGACCCCGACTGCTTCCTCTCGACGGCACAGATCGGCATCACGGTCGTGTCCATCCTGACCGGCATTTACTCGGGCGAGACGCTGGCGGACGACTTCGCCGTCGTGCTGACCGGCTGGGGCATGAACGCGACAGTGGCCCCGACCGTGGCCAAAGCGGTCATCGTGGTGTTGGCCACTTACCTGCAATGCGAGCTGGGCGAACTCTTCCCCAAGCGCATCGCCATAGACCGGGCCGACGCGATGGCCCGCCTCTCGGCGCCGCCCATGCTTTTCTTTGCCCGCCTCTCGTTCCCCTTCGTGTGGCTCCTGTCCCACTCGACGGAACTCCTCATCCACGTGTTCCGCCTCCGGCGCGACGAATCGCACGTGACGGAGGAGGAAATCAAGTCCGTCATCCAGGAGGGCACGAAAGCCGGCGAGGTGCAAGAAGTGGAGCAGGACATCATGGAGCGTGCCTTGGTGATGGGCGACTGCAAGGTGGAGGCCCTGATGACCCACCGCGCGGACCTCATCACCCTGGACGTGAAGATGTCGGCCGCCGACGTGGAGGCCGTGGTCCGCGTGACGCCCTACGCCGCCTACCCCGTCGTGGAAGACACGCTCGACGAGGTGCGCGGCATCGTTACGCTCAAGGACCTGGTCCTCTCGCTCTCGAAACCGAACTTCAACCTGCGCCACCTGTTGCAGCGCCCCATCTTTTTCCCCGAGAACATGACGGTCTACAAAGCCTTGTCCGAGCTGAAGAAACGGCGCTCCAACCGCGCCCTCGTATGCGACGAGTTCGGACAACTGCAGGGGCTCATCTCGCTCAAGGACATTCTGGAAGGCCTCGTAGGCAGCATCGACGAGCCCCGCGAGGTGCCCGACATCGTAGCGCGGGCCGACGGGCGCAGCTGGGTGGTGAGCGGGCAGTGCCCCTTCTACGATTTTCTGGACTACTTCGGCAAGGAGGATGCGTTCAAGACGGACTTCGTCACCGTGGGCGGGCTCATCCTGGACCTGTTGGGCCACATCCCGCAGGAGGGCGAGCACCTCAGCTGGAACGGGCTGCACATGCGCATTCTCAAGATGGACGAGACGCGCATCGACTCCATCCTCGTGAAACTGGTCTGACGCCCCCGGCGCCTTGCGGCAGAGACATACACCTATAATAATATAATATGACTGATATTGAAATCGCACGTGCCACTACGTTGAAACACATCGACGAAGTGGCCGCATCCATGGGCATTGGCCGCGAAGACCTGGAGCACTACGGCAAGTACATTGCCAAACTGCCGCTCAGCCTGCTCGAAGGCCGCAAGCCGGGCCACCTGATTCTCGTGACGGCCATCACAGCCACGAAAGCCGGCATCGGTAAGACGACAGTTTCCATCGGCCTCGCGCTGGGCCTGAACCATATCGGCCGCCGCGCGGTGGTAGCGCTCCGCGAGCCTTCGCTTGGTCCCTGCTTCGGCATGAAGGGGGGCGCGGCCGGCGGCGGGCATGCCCAGGTGTTGCCCATGGAGCGCATCAACCTGCACTTCACTGGCGATTTCCACGCCATTACTTCGGCCCACAACATGATTTCTGCCCTGCTGGACAACTACCAGTACCAGCACGCCGGCGACGGCTTCGCGTTGAAGGAAGTGCTGTGGCGCCGCGTGCTCGACGTAAACGACCGGGCCCTTCGCTCTATTGTCACCGGGCTGGGGCCTGCGACCAACGGACTGACGCAGCAGAGCGGTTTCGACATCACGCCGGCCTCGGAACTGATGGCTATTCTCTGTCTGGCTACGGACGAGGCCGACCTGCGCCGTCGCGTAGAGAACATCCTGCTGGGCTACACGTACGACGGCAAGCCTTTCACTGTGCGCGACCTCGGCGTAGCGGGCAGCGTGATGGTCCTGCTCAAGGACGCGATGGCGCCTAACCTGGTGCAGACGACCGAAAACACGCCGGCCATTGTCCACGGCGGCCCGTTTGCCAACATAGCCCACGGCTGCAACTCGCTGGTGGCCACGCGCATGGCCCAGGCTTACGGTGAATACGCCATTACGGAGGCGGGCTTCGGCGCCGACCTCGGGGCGGAGAAGTTCTACAACATCTTGTGCCGCAAGAGTGGGCTCCAGCCCGACCTTACGGTGATTGTGGCCACGGCCCAGGGCCTGAAGATGCACGGCGGCGTCGCCCTGGACCACATCAAGGAGCCCAACCTCGAGGGACTGCGCGCCGGCCTGGCCAACCTGGACCGCCACGTGGCCAACCTGCGCTCGTTCGGACAAACGGTACTCGTGGCCTTCAACCGCTTCAAGGAGGACACGGACGAAGAGATGGAGCTGCTGCGCCACCATTGCGAGGACGTGCTCGGTGCCCCCTACGCGGTGAACAATGCCTACGCCGAGGGCGGAGCCGGCGCCGCCGACATGGCCCGCCTGGTCGTCGAGACCATCGAACGCCAGCCGTCCGCACCGCTCCACTTCACGTATGCCGACACCGACTCCCTGCGCACCAAGATCGAGAAGGTGGCCCGGCAAATCTATGGCGCCGGCACCGTCAGCTTCTCGAAGGCGGCCCTGAAACGCCTCAAGGCGGCCGAGGACATGGGCTTCGGCGCCTTCCCCGTCTGCATCGCCAAAACGCAATACTCCTTCTCGGCCGACGCCAAGCGCTACGGCGCAGTGGAAGGCTTCGACTTCCAAATTCGCGATATCGTCATCAACGCGGGCGTCGAGATGATTGTGGCCATCGCAGGCGACATCATGCGTATGCCTGGCCTGCCGCGCGACCCGCAGGCGAACCATATTGACTTTGTTAACGGAGAAATCGTCGGCCTGAGTTGAAGCCGGCCGAACCTCTGTCAGACTTTTAGCGGCGGGATGCCTGCGCCTTTCTCGGATACGGCGCGGATATCCCGCCGCACTTTTTGCTCGGGGCGGGCCGGTCCCAGCCGGCGCGCGGACCGTAGCGGCTACACCTATATATATTATGGTACGGCGCGCAACCGGCACGGCGGCGCCCGGCGGAGGGGGAGGCGGCGCCCGGCGTAAGGCCGTGAGCCGCAACGGTATATTCGGGAAAACGTAACGGCATTGTAACGGAGGAGGTAACGGGGATTGTGTAATTTTGCACTGGATTTAACAAAATTAGGTTACTTGATATGCGAAAAAACTTGTGGGCCTTATTGCTTTTCTTACTGATTTGGCCTCTCCAGACTACAGCCCGCCGCTACACGGTGATTGTCTCGCTCGACGGATTCCGTTATGACTACACGCAGATTTACGACACGCCTTTCCTCAACTGGCTGGGCCATGAGGGCGTCTCGGCGGTGATGCAGCCCTCGTTTCCCTCTGTGACGTTCCCCAATCACTATACGCTGGCCACCGGTCTCTATCCCGACCATCACGGCATCATTGCCAACAGCTTTACGGACAAGGCGAGCGGCCTGCACTTCAGCCTCGGCACGAAGGAGACGAAGCAGGACCCGCGCTTTTGGCGCGGCGAGCCCGTCTGGCAGACCGCCCAGCGGCAGGGGCAGCGCGTCGGCGTGGTCTATTGGCCGGGCTCCGACGTGAAAATCAATGGCACCTATCCCACATACTATCACGACTACGAGCAAAAGCCGCTGCTTTCCTTTACGGCCCGCATCGAGCGGGTGAAGGAGCTGCTCCAGCTTCCCGAGGACAAGCGCCCCGCGCTCGTCATGACCTATTTCGAGGAACCGGACCACAGCGGACACGTCTACGGCCCGCTGACGTCCGAAACGCGGCGCACCGTGGCGCGGCTGGACGTGTTGGTCGAGCAACTGTGGGAGCGGTTGCAGGAACTGGCTTTCGCCGACAGCATCAACTTCATCGTGACGGCTGACCACGGCATGACGGCGGTCAACCCTGAGCGCGTGGTCCGGCTGACCGACTACGTGAAGCCCGGCTCGTATGACCGCATCGAGCCCGGTATTCCCACGCAGATCTACGCGCCGGCCGGCCGGGTGGACGAACTCCTGGCGGCGCTGGCCCGCGTACCTCACGTGAAAGCTTGGCGCAAGGACGAGATACCCGCCGCACTCCACTACGGCTCGGATGCCAACATCGGCGACGTGGTCGTACTGCCCGACATGGGCTGGATAATCAGCGAAAAGCCGATGGCCCGTCCCGGCGGCGCCCACGGTTTCGACCCGGCCGGGAACGATATGCTCGTGCCCTTCCTCGCCGTCGGCCCCGACTTCAGGCAAGGCTACCGCAAGGCGACCCAGTTCTCCAACACCTGCGTCTATCCCCTCCTGTGCCGCCTGCTGGGCGTAGCGCCCGCAGCGTGCGACGGTCGGCTGACCGACGTAGAGGACCTGCTCCGTTGAACTGAGAAATGAGAAAATTGTTTTATATCACCAATCTCTAACGTATGGTAAATTATTCCAAGATCATGCTTACCGCGCTCGCGCCGGCATTCGCCATCTGCGCCAGTGCGCAAGTGACGACGTCTGCTATGAGCGGACGCATTGTGGACGAGGCGCAGCAGCCCGTCATCGGTGCCGCCGTCACCGCAGTGCACACTCCGTCCGGCACGCGGTACACAGCCGTGACCAACAACGACGGCCGCTACACCCTCCAAGGTATGCGTACCGGCGGTCCCTACACGGTGACCATCTCCTACCTGGGTTACGGGAAGAAAGTTTTCGAGAAACTTTACCTGGAATTGGGTAACACGCTTCCGCTCAATGCCGAGCTGGCTCCGGTCGATACCGAGCTGGGCGAGGCCGTAGTCGTAGCCAACGCCCGCCAGCAGGGCGGCGGGGCGCGCAACTATTCCCTGGACCGCATCCAGGCGACCCCGACCATCGACCGCAGTGTCTACGACATCGTGAAGAATTCCCCGATGGCCATGTCGTCCAAGAATGGCGGCATCACTATTGCCGGAACGAACAACCGCTACAACAGCTTCCAGATTGACGGTACGGTGGCCAACGACGTCTTCGGCCTTTCCGCCGGCGGTACGAACGGCGCCCAGACCAACGCCAACCCCATCTCCATGGACGCTATCCAGGAAATCCAGGTCGTAGTCGCTCCCTACGACGTCCGTCAGGGCGGCTTCACCGGCGGTGGCATCAACGCCATCACCAAGCAGGGTACGAACAAGACCTTTGGTTCGGCCTACACCTACTTTAACAACCAGAGCATGTACGGCAAGCACAGCGCCTTGCAGGATTACGCTGAGTCGCCCCTCTCGCAGCAGTATTCCCGCACCTATGGCGGTACGCTCGGCGGTGCTATCATTAAGGACAAGCTCTTTTACTTCGTGAGCGCCGAGGGACACAAGGAGTCCTATCCTTCTCAGTATTACCCCGGCTATACGAGCACGTACATCACCTCCGACGTCGCTGCGCAGATTGCTAACCGCTACTACGACCTGACCGGGGTGCAGGAAAGCTACGGCCAGCGCGACATCGAGCAGAAGTCGTTCGGCCTCCTGGCCCGTATCGACTGGAACATCAGCGACAAGCACAAGCTCGCCGTCCGCTATCAGCACAACAACTCCTACAAGGACTCTTACGGCTCGGGCTCCAGCGAATACTTCTTCGTGAACTCCGGCTTCCGCTACAATAACAAGACGAACGCCCTCGTAGCCGAGTTGAACTCTCAGATCTCTGAGAACCTCTTCAACGAGTTGCGCGGTTCGGCCACCTTCGTTCGCGACCACCGCGAGATTCCTTACGCCGGCCCCTCCATTGCCATCAGCAACGTCTACGGTGCGGACGGCACCTCGCTGAACGATGTGAGCATCGGTACGGAGTATTCCTCCGGCGCCAACTCCCTCGACCAGGACATCTACCTCGTGGAGGACAACCTCTCCTGGTATCTGGGCGACCACACCCTGACGTTCGGTACGCACAACGAGTTCTACCGCATCAAGAACCTCTTCCTCCAAGGCGCCTACGGCGAGTGGAGCTTCGACTCGCTCGAGGACTTCCTCAACGACAACCCCTGGCGTTTCCGCTACGCCTATACCGACCCCGACATCACGGGGAGCCTGCAGTACGCGCCCTCGCTGAAGGCCGGCCAGTTCGGTTTCTATGTGCAGGACAAGTGGGTTCCGAACAACAACTTCAACTTGACGTACGGCCTGCGCTTCGACATCCCGCTCATCTTCAACAGCCCGATGGAGAACCCGCAGTTCAACGCCTTCGCCGCCGCTAACAACCTGGGCGTAGAGGTAGGCCAGACGCCCAGCGCCAAGCTGATGGTGTCGCCGCGCGTAGGCTTCAACTGGTACACGAACGACAGCCATCGCACGCTGCTCCGTGGCGGTGTCGGCATCTTTACCGGCCGCGTGCCCTTCGTCTGGCTGAGCAACGCCTTCAACAATACCGGTATGGACGTGAAGAAGGTGACGATTCAGAACAACAACGTTCCCAGCCTCGTGCAGTATAAGGACAACCCCCTCGCCGCCGCCGAGAGCGGAACGGCCAGCTCGTCCGACATCGTGACCGTAAGCAAGAACTTCAAGTATCCGCAGGTGCTCCGCGCCAACCTGGCCCTCGAGCAGATGCTCCCCGGCGAAGTGAAGATGACCCTTGAGGGAATTTACTCCAAGACCTTGAACAACGTCTTCTTCGAGAATCTCGCCATCACCAACAACGGCGAGAAGGTCTACGCCGTGCCGGGTGTTGAAGCCTCGGCCGCTCCCTACTACACCATGCGTAGTGGCAACTACAACAGCATCATTAACCTGAAGAACACCAACGAGGGTTACTCCTACGCCCTCTCGGCCATGCTCGAGAAGAGCTTTGACTTCGGTCTCGACCTTATGGCCAGCTACACCTTCGGCCACTCCAAGTCCGTGAACGACGGTACCTCTTCCGTGGCCTACTCGAACTGGCAGTACAACTACTCGCGCGACACGAACGGCCGCGGTGAGCTCGGCTACTCCAAGTTCGACGTGCCCCACCGCGTGATGGTGCAGGCCAGCTACACCAGTCCCCGCTACTGGAACAACTGGATGAGCACCACCGTGGCCCTGGTCTACAACGGCTTCTCCGGTGGCCGCTACAGCCTCTCCATGTATGAGTCGCAGGACTTCAACGGCGACGGCGCGCGCGGTAATTCGCTGCTCTACATCCCGACGGACGCCGAGCTCGACCAGATGGACTTTGCCGACGTGGTGCGTAACGGTGAAGTCGTCATGACGGCTGCCGAAGGCCGCGAAGCCTTCCGTCAGTGGATTGTGAACGACAGCTACGCCAAGAACCATCGCGGACAGTACGCCGAGCGCAACTCGAACCACACCGACTGGGAGCACGAGCTGAACCTCCATCTCGCGCAGACCATCTATAATCCGAAGGGCGCCGGCAAGCTGGAGTTCACGTTCGACATCATTAACTTTGCCAACATGCTCAACAAGAAGTGGGGCGCCACCTATGGCAACGTCTACAACCTCACTCCCCTTGCCGTTCAGAGCGTGACGGCCGATGCCGCCGGCAACCGCGTGGCTACCTACACGTACAACACGAACAGCTATCCCCAGGTGAGCGACGTCTCCTCCCGCTGGCACTGCCAGGTGGGCGTACGCCTCACGTTCTAAAATCCCAAGGCATCAATCCCGGGGCTTGTCCCCGACCTATCTACCGGTATCCTCCCGCCGCCCCGTGCGTCGGGAGGATTTTTTGTTCCGCTTCGCCCGGGAGCGGCGGCCGGTCTGCGGGGCGGCGGCGCGCCGCGTGCGGGCCGCGGGCTTTCGGGGAATGCCGCCGCGGTTAAGGGCCGCCGCCACGGGGCTAAGGCCAGTTTTTACGGGAATAGGCCCAGTTTTTACGGGGCTAAGGCCCGTGCTTGCGGAGACTGACCGCGCAGCCGGCGAGACAGGGCGCGCCGCCGCGGCGGCCGGGGGCATTGTTGCGGAGACGGACCGCGCGGCCGCCCCGGGCCGGACCGCACGCGGAGCGCGGGGCGACGGCAGCCCGGGGCTGGGGCCGCGGCGGCGCGGAAACGGCTGCCGGCTGGCGAAAAGGCGCCGCCTGGCGCGACGGCTGTTAATTTTATCGCTCCCGGCCGGTCCCGACGCCGGCGGCCGCGGCACTGCGCCGCCGGCGCCGCGCCGGGCGTCGCGCCCCGGTGGGCCGACGGTCGGCAGGGCTACTGCTATTTTGCATTTTTCCTGTGGCTATTTCATGGAATTTTGTTATTTTTGCCGACAAAGGAATTGTCCATGAAGATTATCCTGAACCCGAAATACGAGTTTCTACGCGATTATCTCATCCATATCGACGAGCACTTTGAGAAAGAGGGCAAGGAGATATTCCGCGACCGCAACGTGTTGCGCACCCTAGAAGTGGACGGACTGACGCTCTGCGTGAAGCGCTACGGTCCGTCGTCGTTGTGGAATCGCCTGGCCTGCCAGTTCTATAAAACGTCGAAGGGCGTGCGCGCCTACTTCAGACCGCTGGCACTGCGTGAGCGCGGTTTCGAGAGCCCCGAGCCCATAGCCTACGTCCGTTACGGGCGGGGCTGCCTGCACTCGCAAAATTTTTTTGTGTGCCTGCATTCGGACTACCGGTACAGTCTGGCGACGGTGGCCAACCTGCCGAAGGAGGAGCGCGACGAGCTGGTCCGCAGCTTTGCCCACTTCGCGGCGCGGCTGCACGAGGACGGCTTCCTGCACCGCGACTTCTCGTCGAGCAACATTCTCTTCGACAAGGTGAACGGACGCTTCCACTTCTCGCTGATCGACACGAACAGCATGCGCGTAGGGCGCCCGGTGAGCGTGGAACGGGGCTGCACCAACCTGGGACAGCTCACGGGCGACGACGCCTTCTTCTCGACCCTGGCGCACGAGTATGCCGCGGCACGGGGCGCCGACGCCACGCGCTGCGAGCGCTGGATAGGCCGGGCGCGAAGAGCGCTCAGCGCAGTACACTGACGGCGCGCCCGGGCACGCCCCCTTGCGGCCGCCCGCGGGCATAGCCCCGCGACGGCGGGCCCCGTCGGCACGGGGCGGGGGACCGCGGCGCCGCCTCTCCGCCCCGTATCGGCATCCGCCGGGCAGGGCACGGTCCGGCCGCTCCCGGCAGCGGCGACGGACCAGACGTTGCAGAAAAACACGCGGGCCGGCAACGGGCCATCCTCAGACTACCACACCGCACCCCTCCCCCAGGGCGAAGCGCTCCGGAACGACGCGCCGGGCCGGCTCTCCCTCACGGCCAACGCCTTTTGGCACGAATCGTGAACGCGAGCCGCGGAAACGTAAAAAAATGCTTAGGATGAGAATAAAAGTGGTAAGTCGGTCTTGCAGCTTTCCGAGATGTTGTATCTTTGCAAGTAATAACCCAATCTTTACGCTTATGTTGGAGACATTTTACAGAACCCACGCTTATCTCGTGGAACACTTCGAGGCTCCCGTCCGCCGGTCGCTGATGGACACGATCGACTGGAGCTACCGCATGATAGGCATCCGCGGTCCGCGCGGTGTAGGACGCACGTCCTTTCTCCTGCAGTACGCGAAGGAGCACTTCGACCCGCGTCTGCGGCAGTGTCTCTACATCAACCTGAACAACTTCTATTTCCAAGGCCGCGGGCTGGTGGATTTTGCAGGAGAGTTTGTGGCCAATGGCGGACAGGTGCTCCTCGTGGACCAGGCCTTCAAGTTGCCCGACTGGCAGCGCCAGCTCTGCGACTGCTACCACCGCTATCCCTACCTCCGCATCGTCTACACCACAACCTCGGTCAACGCGGGCGAGGCCGACACGTCCGAGCTGGCCTCCATAAGCCGCATCTACGTGCTCCACGGCTTCTCGTTCCGCGAATACGTCAACCTGCAGACGGGCAACGACTTCCAGACGTTTGAACTGGAAAACCTGCTGCGCGACCACGAACAGGTGCTCAAGCTCATCGTGCCGCGCGTGAAGCCCTGGGAATACTTCCAGGACTACCTGCACCACGGTTACTACCCCTTCTTCCTGGAAAACCACAACTTCATGGAGGCGCTGCTCAAAGCGATGAACATGATGATAGAAGTGGACATCCTTTTCAGCAAACAGGTGGAGTTGAAATACCTCTCACGCATCAAGCGCCTGCTCTACCTGCTGGCCGTGCAGGGTGGCACGACGCCCAACGTGAGCCGGCTCGCCGAAGAAATCGGGACCAGCCGCGCCACGGTGATGAACTATCTGAAATATCTCGAGGAAGCACGGCTCATCAACATGGTCTATCGCGAGGGCGACTCCTTCCCGAAAAAGCCGGCCACCATTATGCTCCACGACACGAACCTCGTATATGCCGTCTACGCCCCGCAGATGCAGGAGCAGATGATTATGGAGACGTTTTTCGTCAACGCCCTGTGGCGCCACCACGCCGTAAACAAGGAGCGCCGCAACGGCTTCTTCCGCGTCAATCACTCTGTGGACGTCTGCGTCTGCGACTATAAGAAGCGCGTCAAGAGTATTCCGGGAATGTACACGGCCCGTTACCACATGGAGGTGGGCCGGGACAACGACTTGCCCCTCTGGCTCTTCGGCTTCCTGGACTGATGCGGTTCCGTCCGCCCTCCTGCTCCGCGCCCCGCGCACAGGAGAGCGGGCGGAACGGCCTTTTCTCAAAAAATCCTGCAATGTGCATTTTACAACTTAAATAGAAATACTACCTTTGCAGGGTAAACAAGCAAATCCTATCTAACGATTTAAATTTTCAACATCACGGTTATGGCAAAAGAAAAGAAATTTATCACGTGCGATGGTAATCAGGCTGCCGCGCACATTGCTTACATGTTCTCGGAGGTCGCTGCCATCTACCCGATCACCCCGTCTTCGCCGATGGCGGAACACGTGGACGAGTGGGCCGCCCAGGGCCGGAAGAACCTCTTCGGCGACACGGTGACGGTCCAGGAGATGCAGTCCGAAGGCGGTGCTGCCGGCGCCGTTCACGGCTCGTTGCAGGCCGGCGCGCTGACGACGACGTTCACCGCCTCCCAGGGCCTGCTGCTCATGATCCCGAACATGTACAAAATTGCCGGCGAGCTGTTGCCCTGCGTCTTCCACGTGTCGGCACGCACCCTGGCCACCCATTCACTGTGTATCTTCGGTGACCACTCCGACGTGATGGCCTGCCGCCAGACCGGCTTCGCCATGCTCTGCGAAGGCAGCGTGCAGGAAGTGATGGACCTCTCCGCCGTAGCCCACCTGGCCACGATCGAAAGCCGTGTACCCTTCATCAACTTCTTCGACGGCTTCCGCACCAGCCACGAGTACCAGAAGATTGAGGAAATGGACATGGAAGACCTCCGCCCGCTCGTCGACATGAAGGCCCTGGAGGAATTCCGCGCCCGTGCCCTTTCGCCCGAACACCCCGTAGCCCGCGGTATGGCCGAAAACCCGGAAACCTTCTTCGCTCACCGCGAGGTGTGCAACGCTTACTACGACGCCGTGCCCGGCATCGTGGAGAAATACATGGAAGCCGTCTCCCGCATCACGGGTCGCGAGTACAAGCTCTTCAGCTACTACGGCGCCGAAGACGCAGAGCGCGTCATCATCTGCATGGGTAGCGTGACGGAAGCAGCCCGCGAGGCCATCGACTACCTGAACGCCAAGGGCGAAAAGGTCGGCATGGTCAGCGTACACCTCTACCGCCCCTTCAGCGCCAAGCACTTGCTCGCCGCCGTGCCCAAGACCTGCAAACGCATTGCCGTACTCGACCGCACGAAAGAGCCGGGCGCCGTCGGCGAACCGCTCTATCTCGATGTCAAGGAGGCCTATTATAATGAGGAGAACCACCCGCTCATCGTGGGCGGCCGTTACGGACTCGGCTCCTGCGATACGACCCCGACGATGATCATCTCCGTTTACGACAACCTGGCCCTGCCCCAGCCGAAGGACCACTTCACCCTCGGCATCGTGGACGACGTGACGTTCACCTCCCTCCCCCTGGAGAAGGAAATGGCCCTGGGCGGCGAAGGCATCTTCGAGGCCAAGTTCTACGGACTCGGTGCCGACGGAACCGTGGGCGCTAACAAGAACTCCATTAAGATTATCGGTGACAACACGGACAAGTATTGCCAGGCCTACTTCAGCTACGACTCGAAGAAGTCCGGCGGCTTCACGTGCTCGCACCTCCGTTTCGGCAACCACCCCATCCGTTCCACGTACCAGATCAAGACGCCTAACTTCGTGGCTTGCCATGTCCAGGCCTATCTGCATATGTACGATGTGTTGCGCGGCTTGCGCGACAACGGCACCTTCTTGCTCAACACCATCTGGGAAGGGGACGAGCTGGTGGCCAACTTGCCCAACAACGCGAAGCGCTATTTCGCTGAACACAACATCACTGTCTACTACATCAACGCTACGAAGATTGCCCAGGAAATCGGGCTCGGCAACCGCACGAATACTATCCTGCAGTCCGCCTTCTTCCGCATTACGCAGGTCATCCCTGTTGAGCTCGCCGTCGAGCAGATGAAGAAGTTCATCGTTAAGTCCTATGGCAAGAAGGGCCAGGACGTTGTCGACAAGAACTATCAGGCCGTTGACCGCGGTGGCGAGTACAAGCAGCTGCCCGTAGACCCGGCCTGGGCCAACCTGCCCGAGGACAAAGCCGTCGTACGCGACGAACCGGCCTACATTAGCGAACTCGTCCGCCCGATTAACGCCCAGAACGGCGACCTGCTCCCCGTCAGCGCCTACAAGGTTTCCGTCGACGGTACCTGGAAGCAAGGCACGGCCGCCTATGAGAAGCGTGGCGTGGCCGCCTTTGTTCCTGTCTGGGAGGAAGCCAACTGTATCCAGTGCAACAAGTGCGCCTTCGTCTGCCCGCACGCTGCCATCCGTCCGTTCGTATTGAACGACGAAGAAGTGAAGAACTTCAAGGGCGCCACCCTCGAGATGAAGGCACCGGCCGCCATGAAGGGCATGCACTTCCGCCAGCAGGTCGACGTGCTCGACTGCCTCGGCTGCGGCAACTGTGCCGACGTTTGCCCGGGCCTGCGCGGCAACAAGGCACTCAAGATGGTGCCCCTCGAAGGCCAGCTCGCCGAGCAGGAGAACTGGGACTACTGCGTGAAGAACGTAACGAGCAAGCAAGACCTCGTAGACATCAAGCTCAATCCGAAGAACTCCCAGTTTGCTACGCCTCTCTTCGAGTTCTCGGGCGCTTGCTCCGGTTGCGGCGAGACGCCTTACGTGAAACTCGTCAGCCAGCTCTTTGGCGACCGTCAGATGATTGCGAACGCCACGGGCTGTTCGTCCATCTACTCCGGCTCCATTCCTTCCACGCCCTATACGACCAACGCCAAAGGGCAGGGTCCCGCATGGGCCAACTCCCTGTTCGAGGACTTCTGCGAATTTGGTCTGGGCATGGTACTGGCCAACAAGAAAATGCGTGCCCGCATCCAGGCGCTGCTCGAACAGAGCATGGCCGACGAGCACGTACCCGCCGACTTCAAGGAAGCTGCCCAGCAGTGGATTGACGGCAAGGACGACGCCGACGCCAGCCGCGCCGCAGCCGGCCGCCTCGAACCGCTCATCGCAGCCGGTGCCGAGAAGGGCTGCCCCGTATGCAAGGAGCTCACGGGCCTGAGCCACTATCTCACGAAGCGCAGCCAGTGGATTATCGGCGGCGACGGCGCTTCCTACGACATAGGCTACGGCGGTCTGGACCACGTCCTGGCCAGCGGCGAAGACGTGAACATCCTCGTACTCGATACCGAAGTTTACTCCAACACCGGCGGACAGGCTTCCAAGGCTACCCCGATAGGCGCCATCGCACAGTTCGCCGCTTCCGGCAAGCGCATCACGAAGAAGGACCTTGGCCTCATGCAGACGACCTATGGCTACATCTATGTTGCCCAAGTTGCCATGGGCGCCGACCAGGCACAGTGCCTCAAGGCCATCCGTGAGGCTGAAGCCTACCACGGACCTTCTCTGGTCATCGCCTACGCTCCGTGTATCAACCACGGTCTGAAGATCAAGGGCGGTATGGGCCGCAGCCAGGAAGAGGAGCGCCGTGCCGTCGAGTGCGGTTACTGGCAGCTTTGGCGCTTCAACCCGGCACTCGAGGCCGAGGGTAAGAACCCCTTCACCCTTGACTCCAAGGAGCCCGACTGGAGCAAGTTCCAGGACTACTTGAACGGTGAAGTCCGCTTCCTTTCCCTGAAGAAGGCCGTGCCCGACCAGGCACAGGAGCTCTTCGACAAGACCGAGGAGGCCGCCAAGCGCCGCTACGCTTCCTACGTCCGCAAGTCGAAGGAAGACTGGAGTCTCTAAATGCGTAAGCGCAGCGCTGTCTGCGCGACGTTTCAGCCATATCATCCCCGGCCGGACCGCCCGAAGGTCCCGGCCGGGGATTTTTGCATGCCGCCCCGCGCGTCGGCGCTCTCCGTCCACCCCGTTCCCGCCCCGGCCGCGCGGGCTGGCCGTCGGGCCGCTCCCCTGCGCCCGTAGCGGGGCAGCCCGGCGGCCCGGTCCGCGGGGCGGGAGAAAAGACGGGCGAAGAAGGGCGGCCGTTGGAGAAAAATCCTTAACTTTACCCCCGGCGGCCTCCCCTTGCGCCGAACCCTCAACCCTTACAGCCTATGAAACGAAGAAGCCTTTTGCGCGTGACGCTGCTACTCCTGTTCCTGCTCCTGATTATTGTGGGCGGCGCGTCGTGGTACATGCTCGACTATGCCCTGCGGCCCACCGACCGGGGCCGCAGGGTGGAAGAAGCCTGGAGCGAGAGCGATGCCACCTTTCCCGGCCTCCTGGCCTGGCGCGACAGTCTGCAACGCATCGGCGCCTTGCGCGACACGACGCTCCACTCGCCCGACGGCGTCTCCCTTCATGCCTACTACGTCCGCGCCCCGCGCCCCACGCGCCGCACCGCCGTCCTGGTCCACGGCTATACGGACAACGCCGTGCGCATGATGCCCCTGGGCCGCATGTACGAGCGCGACCTGGGCTACAACATTCTCCTGCCCGACTTGCGCTATGCCGGTGCGAGCGGCGGTACGCACATCCAGATGGGCTGGCTGGACCGGCTCGACGTGCGCCGCTGGCTCGACGTCGTGCCTGCCCTCTTCGGCGACAGCGCCACCGTCGTGGTCCACGGCGTCTCTATGGGCGCCGCCACCACCATGATGCTCTCCGGCGAGCCCGGTTTGCCCCCGCGCGTCCGGGCCTTTGTCGAGGACTGCGGCTATACGTCCGTCTGGGACCAGTTCCGTAAGGAGCTGGGCGAGCAGTTCGGCCTGCCGCCCTTCCCCTTGCTCTACACCGCCTCGTGGCTTTGCCGCCTGCGCTTCGGCTGGGACTTCCACGAAGCCTCCGCCGAGGCGGGCGTGCGCCGCTGCACCCGCCCCATGCTCTTCATACACGGCGCGGCCGACGACTACGTGCCTACGGAAATGGTCTACGTCCTCTATGCCGCCAAGCCCGATCCGAAGGCCCTGTGGGTAGCTCCGGGAGCGGCCCACGCCATGTCCTACCACGACCATCCGGCCGAATACACGCATCGCGTATCTGCCTTCCTCCAACCTTATATGTAGTCCCGCCGATGTTCCTTTCCGCCCCGCGCCGCCCGCGGCGCTCCGCTCCGTTCGTGCTGCTGCCGGTCGGCGTCCTGTTGCTGCTGTCGGTGGCCACTTGCCGCCCGGCGGCGCCGTCCGTCGACCGGGCGGCCGCGCTTCGCGCCTATCTGCAGGCCCAACCGGCCGAAGTCGGCGTCTCCGTCCTCAGCGACAGCGGCACCGTCTTCGCCTGCAACGACACGGTCCGCCTGCCCCTGCTCAGTGTGTTCAAGTTTCCCCTGGCCATGGCCGTGCTCGACCGCATGGGCCGCCAGGGCACGGGCCTTGACACCCTGTTCCAGCTCACGCCGGACGATCTGCGGGAGCATACGTACAGCCCCCTTCGCGACCGCCACCCGACGCGCCGGGCCGCGGTGCGCATGGACAGCCTCCTGATTTACAGCGTCGCGCTGAGCGACAACAACGCCTGCGACATCCTCTTCGAGCACACGGGCGGTCCGGCAGCGACAGACCGCTACGTCCGGTCGCTCGGACTGCACGATTTCGCGATCGCAGCAACGGAGCAGCAGATGCACGACGATCCGCAAACGTGCTACGAAAACTGGAGTACGCCGCTCGAAGCCGCCGCCCTGCTGGAACTGCTCGTAACGGAACAGATTCTCACTCCTACACTGCGGGAAATGATCCGGCAAAACCTGATAAGCTGTAAAACAGGTGCCGACCGTCTTCCGAAACCACTGTCGGGAACCGGCGCCGTCATCGGACACAAAACCGGCACGAGCGACCGCGACGAACGAGGCATCTTCGCCGGGACCAACGACCTGGGATTCGTCATCCTGCCGGACGGCACCCGCCAGACCCAGCTGCTGGACCAGTTCGAGGGGCTGTACAGCGACTCGCTGCCCCAGGTAGATGTCCACAGCGAGCTCGTGTGGA
>OHQT01000126.1_pt1 | contig 48287 bp, 32 predicted proteins | sample 1578221 | NCBI WGS metagenome assembly OHQT01 (sample SAMEA3879547, study PRJEB24766) | human gut metagenome | biome: human-associated habitat; feature: feces | place: USA | collected 1985/1987
CGGGCCCCCGTCAATTCCTTTGAGTTTCACCGTTGCCGGCGTACTCCCCAGGTGGATTACTTAACGCTTTCGCTGTAGAGCTTACATTATATCGCAAACTCCTAGTAATCATCGTTTACTGCGTGGACTACCAGGGTATCTAATCCTGTTTGATACCCACGCTTTCGTGCTTCAGTGTCAGTTATGGCTTGGCAAGCTGCCTTCGCAATCGGAGTTCTGCGTGATATCTATGCATTTCACCGCTACACCACGCATTCCGCCTACCTCAAACATACTCAAGTCTCCCAGTTTCAATGGCAATTTTATGGTTGAGCCACAAACTTTCACCGCTGACTTAAAAGACCACCTACGCACCCTTTAAACCCAATAAATCCGGATAACGCTCGCATCCTCCGTATTACCGCGGCTGCTGGCACGGAGTTAGCCGATGCTTATTCATACGGTACATACAAAAAATCACACGTGACTCACTTTATTCCCGTATAAAAGAAGTTTACAAACCATAGATCCTTCATCCTTCACGCGACTTGGCTGGTTCAGCCTCTCGGCCATTGACCAATATTCCTCACTGCTGCCTCCCGTAGGAGTTTGGTCCGTGTCTCAGTACCAATGTGGGGGACCTTCCTCTCAGAACCCCTATCCATCGTCGGTTTGGTGGGCCGTTACCCCGCCAACTGCCTAATGGAACGCATGCCTATCTATCAGCGATGAATCTTTAACAAATATTCCCATGCGGGACCCCTGTTTTATGGAGCATTAATTCATCTTTCGATGAGCTATTCTCCTCTGATAGGTAAGTTGCATACGCGTTACTCACCCGTGCGCCGGTCGCCATCAAACTTAGCAAGCTAAGTTCATGCTGCCCCTCGACTTGCATGTGTTAAGCCTGTCGCTAGCGTTCATCCTGAGCCAGGATCAAACTCTTCGTTGTTCAAATTGTTTTATGTCTTTGCTCAAGATTCCGTTATTTTCAGGTTCAAGTATTTTTTGACGGTATTCATTCTAAATACTTGTACTACTGTTGTATATGTAAATTTCTCAAAGAACTCTTCTCAATCGTTTCTTTCGAAACGTGGTGCAAAGGTAAGGATTTTTATTTTTATCTTCCAAATTTTTTCGAAGTTTTTTTCGATTTATTTTTTTTGGAAGTCTCTTTCGGAACGACTTCAGGACATTCGCTTGGATCTTCCAACCTCATCCCTCGGTTTCTATCTTTCCGGGTTCCTCAACCCCTCTTTCATCATGTCACCACCGCATCTCTCTCGATTGCGGGTGCAAAAGTACTGCTGTAAAACATATTTTCCAAATGTTTTTCCAACTTTTTTACAACTATTTTTTACTTTACTTGATTGTCAATGATTTACAAATACACTTTTCTTCGTTCTTTTACTTTCCGCTCTTTCTATCTTATTTCTCCTTCCCAAATTCTCAATTTTCAATTCTCCTTTCTCAATTGGCAAAAAGCCTACCTTCTAAAATCAAATAAACGAGAATCGATTTCGATCCTCGTTGGATTTACTTTCGATTCCCGTTTAGTTCTAACCGATACTATATATAATAACTTTTCAGCATCTATATTTCAGTTTATTCGTCAATCTTATTTTACTGACCACTAAAAGGATTTTGATCACTTTGACTAATGGCTGTATTATTAGTTAATTCTAATTCTGGTATTTGATTAATAAACCGATAATCATTTGATGGTAAATATGCATAAGGTTGACTTTCTGAAGCATTATAACCATCTAAATATAATAGTCCCCACGAATAATGACCTGCCGGATTAGAACTTGTTGCTGCATAACGATACAAAGGCTTTTGTAATCGAAGTAAATCATACGTACCAGTAACCCCTTCTCCCAATAATTCTTTACGACGCTCCTTATATATTTCCTCCAATAATTCTTCCTTCGCAACTGAGGTTGTCTGATTTGACACCATTCTAGCTGATTGTAACAAATTAAGATAAGATAATGCAGAAGTAACATTACCTAAATTCGCTTCAGCCTCAGCCATAATCAATAACATTTCAGCACTTCTCATCAGAGGTAATTCGGGATATGTATTTCCCATAGGAGCACCATCAGCATCTCCATAATACTTAAATTTATTATAAGCCCATTTGGCTTTAATTTCTGCATCTCCATTATTTGTTCGATGCCAGAACATAACATTTTTCTCATCCTCATCCGTAACACCATCCGTTTTTTCACACTTTGTTCCTCTATAGTCGGTATCATCAAACAAATCGACATATTTTGAATCAACGAAGAAATTAATAAAACTATATATAGGACCTTGTGTCATACCTTCACCATAACTGGGATCCTGATTATACCAAATATTAAAAATCGTACAAGTACTGATATTTGAAACATTTGTATATTTTACTCCCCAAACCAATTCAGGGCAACCATCTGTCAAAAAATTATCAAAGCCACTACACCATTGTTCACACGTCATCAATGTTGAATAGTCATCATAAACAGCTTTAGCAGATGCCAAGGCATTTTCCCAATCTCCCATAACTTGATAAACACGGGCAAGAACCCCCTTGGCTACATCTTCATCTATCTGCCACTTTTCAGTTCTCTCAAAAGAAGAAAGCAATGAAACGCCTTCCTTTAAATCTGCAACAACTTGCTGATAACATTGTTCTACTGTTGAAAAAGGCATCGAATCAGGATCATCAGCCGATGTTCTCAAAATGACACCACGCTTATCCTTTGCTATCGCATAAGTCTGCTGATAAGTTGTAAGTAAAACAAAATAACTCAAACCTCTCATAGCAAGGGCCTGTCCTTTTATTTCAGACTTTTCCTCGTCTGTTCCAGTTGCCTCAGGTAAAGCGTCAATAATGATATTGCACTGATTGATTATTTTATAAAAGTTGCCCCAAATACGTTTTGCATAAACTCCAGAAGAACGAGTCCGGTCAGGAGCAAAATTATACGCGTCTTCCTGAGATCCACCATAGTTTTTGGTACTAATAATATCCTCGCCAGCAGCATCGAACCAAATTGCTAAACCAGGCATACCCGTATAACAAATATCATTTTGGCTAGAAGAAGATTCCCCCATTAACAAATAATGGTACGCAGACCTTAGTGCCATATTCAGACCTGTTGTACTAGACAATATCGTTTCTTCTTCTACATCTGTTGAAGAACGGGTTGTTAGTTCATCATTACAATTTGTCAAACCTAAAACAAAAACAACCCATATAATATAACTAATCGTTCTTAAAATTCTTTTCATAATCCAATTATTTAAAATGTAACTTGAATACCAGCCATATATACTCGTCTAGAACCTTGAATACCATTATCAGTATCAGCATTTCCATTATAATTGTTACCAGACAATCCTGTTTCTGGTTCAGTGTGACGTTTGGCTGCAGATCCAAAAGTCAGCAAATTGTCTCCAGACAAATATACACGGGCATTAGAAATACCTATCTTTTGTGTCAGATTTTTAGGTAATGTATAGCCAAATGTTAAGTTTCTCAAGCGTAAATAGTCATTATTAAACAAATAGAAGTCAGAGTTTCTACGTGTATCTGAATAATTTGAAGCAGACCAACGCGGGAACTTAGCATTATCTCCTGGTTCCATCCAAACTTCACCTTCCACTAAATCTTGAATTATACCAACACCATCACGAACAGTCGTTCTTTCCTGATATTGGTAATCCCACATTTTAGAACCAAAAGAAGCATACCACATAAAAGACAAATCAAAATCATTTAATTTAAATGAATTAGTTAAAGATCCAAAAGCTTTAGGTATTGCAGTTCCACAATATTGGTAATCATCAACTGTTACATCTGAATAATTCTCAGTTGTAGTCCAACCTCCATTATCATCTCTAACCCAATATCGCATATTACCATTATCTGGGTTTACACCAGCATTCTTAACCATGAAGAATTCAAAGATCGAATAACCTTCCTCCAATTTATATCCAGCACCTCTGTTTGCATACGTATAAGCCCCATCAGGTAGATATGTCACCTCATTTTTTAAGGTAGAAAAATTAAAATCGATGTTCCATTGGAAATTCTTTGTACGTACAGGGACTGCATTTAACGTAAGTTCAACACCTCTATTCTGAATATTACCTAAATTAGTATTAAAACCAGTTGCATCACCAACTTGAGCAGACAACGGCAAAGCTTTATAATACAAAAGGTCTTTTGAGTTACGAGTATAATATTCAACGGTTCCACTAATCCGATTTAAAAAAGAGAAGTCCAACGCAATATTATATTGTTCATTTTTCTCCCATTTCAAATCAGGAGTTGCTATTGTCTTAGGCTTATAACCCGCATTTCCATATAAGTTATCAGATGTATAATATCCTTGATAAGCATATAGAATCTCATCATCTGCCGAAGAAGTTCCTGTTCCTGTATTACGTGGAATTAGTTTATCATTTCCTGATGTTCCATAGCTTCCCCGGAGAGATAAATTGTCAATCCATTCTAAATCTTCCATAAATTTCTCCTTAGAAATACGCCAAGAAGCACCTACCGAAAAGAAATTTCCCCAACGACTATCTGGACTAAATCTAGATGAACCATCTCTACGTAAAGAAGCAGATATGTAGTACTTATTATCCCAATTATAATCGACTTTTCCAAAAAAAGACAACAATGTATATCTATTTCTCCAAGAGCTAGACTCCCAGTTTTTCGTTGTTGATGCAAGTTCATATTGCTCCATTTGCATTATACCTTCTCCATAAGAATGGCTATATGTCTTATTATAAGAATACAGTTCATGGCCCAACATTACATTAAAAGTATTCGACCCAAATGTTTTATCCCAATTCAAAACATTATTCCATGTTAAAGAAGTTGTTCTCCAAGTATTTCTTGTCGCTGTTCCACCTGAGGTTTTTACAGTCACACCATATGGTTTTAATTGACCATCGCCATGAATAGCAGAAGAATAAACATACTCAGTTTTTGTAATATCATCTAAGTTCGCTGAAGTTTTAAATTTTACACCAAATGGTAAATTAAAATCTGCAAAATAATGGGCTGTTACCATATTTCCATCATAGCAATCAAAATCTTCATCATTAGGGTTATTCCAATAATCACCTCCATTAGCCAACACATGAATTCCAAAGAAATTAGAACTATTCTCTGCAAAATCATAAATTCGATCACCAGTCTTCTCAGAATAATACCAGTCCGTATTATCTTCATTTCTAAGCCAAGGAGAGTTCAATGTATTTGAAAAAACCAAAGCCCGATTGGCCCCCGATGTATTCTGCCGGTAATAACTATAAGCTAAACTACCGCCCATTGTTAACCATTTTGCTACCTCAGAAGTCACATTTGCTCTAAACGAATAACGTTTATAATATTGCTTATTCGCATATCCTTTATCATTCAAATAAGATAAAGATGTATAATAGTTCGTTTTTCCATTTTCTGTCGCACCACTTACATCAATACCATAATCCTGTCTCAATTTTCTAGAAAACACCGCTCCATACCAGTCATAATCACTTTCATCCCAAACCATCTCCAAATCAGGATTAGTCCAGCAATTACCGTTACCATCATGTAAAACATAATTAGAAGCATCTCCTGTCCATTTAAAAGGTGTCACATACACTGTTTCACCTTGAGAATTGACTCTCGGATTAACCATGTGACCAAGTACAGTCTGAGACGCATAATCGCCCGCAGCCTGTTTATCCATTCCTTCCAAATAATACTTATCGTTATAAATGGCTCTCCAAGTATTTGTCAATTGCTGATAAGGATCTGCTTTTGTCGGATTTTTTACCGCATTATCAGAAGTACCCCAAGCACCTCTGAAATTAATCACAGGTTTCCCGGATTTTCCCTTTTTAGTAGTAATCACTAAAACTCCATTTGCTGCTCGTGAACCATAAAGAGAAGCTGCCGCTGCATCCTTTAAAACAGTCATTGATTCTATGTCAGATGGAGCGATTGTATTTAAGCTTCCATCATAAGGCATTCCATCAACAATAATTAATGGCGTTGTTTGACCAGACATAGAGCTAATACCACGTATCTGAATTCGGGTATCACCACCTGGATTACCTTCATTGTTCGAAACATTTACACCAGCGCTCATACCTTGAAGAGCTTCAGCAAAACTTGTTCCAGAAATTTTCTCAAGTTGATCTGATTTGACAACACTAGCTGAACCTGTAAACGAAGATTTCTTTGCAGTTCCATAAGCTACTACTACGACTTCATCCAAATCCTGCGAGTCACTTTTAAGTATTATTTTCAACTGGCTCTTTCCATCCCAAACGCTTTCTTGAGTTGAATAACCAACATAAGATATTTGTATAACATCTCCTTTTTTCACCCCTGGAATTGAAAAATGACCATCCATGTCTGTTACAGTTCCTACTGTCGTTCCTTTTACAATCACAGATGCCCCAATAACAGGGCCCGTTTCATCCAAAACAAGACCAGAAAGGGTTTTGCCATCCTGCATCACCACTGGAGAAATGTCATCTATAATTCCATTTGCATACCCATCACCAGCTATACAAGCTAATGACAAAGAGAATAGTAACCTCGGAATAAAAATTTTCTTTTTGCTTACCATAATCACATTCTTAAAATTACACAACAACTATTTATTAAGGCTGTTAAAACAGCATCAATCAAACATTTTGTCAAAACGATTATGCTGCAAAAATAAACATATCTATGATAAAATCAAACTTTTTATAGACAAATTCACACAAATAGCAAGTAAAATATAAATATACACTATGTTTTAAAAGTAAAAACAGACTAATTACACGATATTTCTCCTTGAACTATTTATTCAAATATAACTAAAAAAGAGCATTATATTATTCTCCCCCATACACTTCCAACAGATTCATTAATTCTTTGAACGCAGTGATTGAAATGGTTTCTTGTTCGCCGGTTGGTGAGAGTAAGAGGAGTTCCTGCTTCCCTTGAAAGAAGGCTTCTTCGTAGATGTATTGGAAAAAGGGCTGATATCGCTGGAATCCTTTCAGGCTTTTTCCGGTCTTTATCCATTCCGTTACGTATTTATATTTAATGAAGCATGCCTGCGCCCGTTCTTTATCGGTTTTATACCCATCGCCCCGATTGGGGAAGTGGGCATCAATCCGATATAAATAATCCAGGCGCTCCGGATTTTTCTTCCAGGCCTGATAGAAAAGGAGAATGGCTCCCTGCTCTTGTCCGTCGCGCCATAATGTTTCTCCCCGGGAAACCAATAACAGATTTACCCAGGCCGGTGCCGGTTGCATCAGATGTTCTGCCTGCTTGAACAGACGAAAGGCCTGCTTCCGGTCGTAGGTCATTCCTAAAGCGGCTCCCAACAGCAGGGTGGTTTCAATATCTGTCGTATCACGACTATAGGCTTTTTCCAATAGAGGAATGGATTGTAATTGCCGGCCGGCATAATAACGGGAAGCAGCGGCATATTTCAGATTCAGGAAAGTAGAATCGCCTTCCTGCAACAAGAACTGATACAATGAATCGGCCTCTTCATAGGATTTGTTCATGAAACAGGCCATCGCCTTACTTTTGATCAAGACCCGGTTGCCCGGATTATACTTGAGAGCAGTATCACACACCTGTACAGCTGTTTCTATATTCGCATCACCCAAACGAAGCAGACAGTTGACAAAGCCATTGGCTACACCTACATGCTCCCGGTTTGCCATGAAAGCATTATAATAACAGGCGGTAGCCGCCAGCAAAGAATCTATTTTCACGTAACAATCGGCCAGCTGGCTATATACCAACGGATTGACTTGTGTTGTATCTTGCTGCAGAATCCACTTGTATTGCTTGATTGCTTGCGGATAGTTTCCTTCCATCACATACAGGCGCGCCAGCTGATAGTTGGCATAAAAATTCGTACTATCCTGCCGAAGTGTCTTTTGGAAATACAAACGAGCCTCGCCTGTCTTCCCCATATTCATCGAAACACGCGCCATCGCATTGATGGCTTCTACGGAAGTTGAATCCAATGCCAGGCAACGCTGATAAACCGGGTAAGCGGATTGATAGTCCAGGCATTCTTCCAATCGGCGTCCTTCCCGTAGCAATTGCTCCTGTTCGGTTAACGACTGACACCAACTCTCCCAAGAGAAGAGTCCACACAAAACAAAAATATATACCAGCAGTCTCATAAGGCTTATTCAATTTAGGTATGAAAGATCATCATTAAAGACGGAAACGGGAAGTATCGACTTCCTTTTGTTTCTTTTCCTTATAACCACCGAAACGATATACGAAATGGATGGTCACACTCCGGTTATAAAAGGAGTTATCCATGTCCAGATATTGTCCTTTGAAACGGACCTCGGTTTGGGGATAACCGGTATTCAGCAGATCATTCCCCCGGATAGAGATGGAAGCTTTCTCATGGGCAAAGGTCCATTTGGCGGCGGCTTCCAGGTTAAACAAGGGCTGGATATCGAACGTACCTTGTATGGCAGCCGACTGATACCGGCCGTTCAATTCGAACGACACATGTTTTCCGACCTTAAATGTATTGTCGAGCCAGGTAACAAATACCCACTTCTTCCGGTTAAAGGGAATATCAAAATAATCATCACAACGCTGGTGCATCCGCATTCCCAAAGCATTGTATTTTGCCCGATACCACGAACCAGATGAAAAAGGAATATTAGCCACCACACCGTATTGCCGCATGTAATCCCAGTTCTGCATTTTGTAAATCAAAGCCAGCCGATCGGACGACTGATAAGGCGACTGCGTAAAGTAATCATTTGTATGTTCAAAGAAGGCTGTCAAGAGATATTTCTGCTTCCAGATATACGTACCCGACAAACCGTATTGATTGGCCGGACGCAAACCGGGTGTTCCATGGATCTCGGAATAACCATCCAGATAACTGACAGCCGACAGCATCGACCAATAGTCCGGATATGTCTTGTCTGACGATAAAGAGACTTGCAGCATGTGTTCCGGCCGAATCATCCAAAGGAACGAAGCCTGCGGATAAAAAGCCCATCGCCGGTAATTGCCCAATTCATAAAATTCGCCCGTTGCCGAAACGGAAAAGTGAGTGCCGTTCCCGAATTGCTTACCGAGCGATACATACCAATCTGCCGTATGTTCTTTCAGGTCGGAGTGCGTGTCTTGAGCATCCACAGCGCCCTGCACATCCTGATAGACCTGATAATCCCGACTTCGGGCAAAATCATAAGACAAGCCATAGCCCAAGGTCCAGTTTTCAGGTAAGGTATGCGACTGATCGGCATAAACCGTATATTTATCAATCTGCTGACCACCGGATAGATTGAATGATTTCCGGCTGTCATCTGTATAATCCACCTGCATCTGCTGCGTATTGTCCATCCGATAAGCCGTATAATCGCCTCCCAGTTCCAGACCCAAACCGGAAGTATAGCGTAAAGAGACATTATGCAGTCGCTTATCGGTCTCTTTGTCTAGCAGGCTTTCCTGAAAGTTTCCGGTTGTATAGGAATTTCCTTTATACGACGGTGTATAACTGCCGAAGTAGGATACATCCACCCAGTTCTTGTCATCCAGGTGATATTCGAAGGCCCCACGGAGATGATGCGCCCACCCTTTTTCCCGGATCTCTTCCTCATTCCGGATATCATGGACTTGCCCTTGCAGCGTATGGCGCGAATACAAATCGATCTTCGTCATCGTCTTGTCGTTGGCTGTTCCATACATCACATCCACTGCCAGCTTGGGAGTTGTATAGCGGAAGTTCGCATTCGCATTCCCGTCGTTGAAATACTGGTTCCGATAATCGGCCGAGACTTCGCCGGAAAAGGAATGATCGGTTGCCTTCTTCAAGACGATATTGATAGCAGCTCCACGTACATGGTATTCAGGCGGCGCGCTATACATCACCTCAGCTTTTTCTACCCGATCGACCGGCGTATTCCGCAATAAGGTTTCCAATTGCGAAGCCGTCATGGTGGTGGGTTTTCCGTTCAGTACGATGGTCAGAGACGAAGCTCCTGCCAACGACAATGTCCCGTCCTTCTCCGTAATCCCCGGCAGTTCGGCCAAAGCTTCAAAGGCATTGTTGACGATCCGTTGTTCTGCCAGGACAGACAAATCGTATCCTAATTTACCGTCTTCCACCTGCACCAACGGGCGTTCGGCCGTAACAACCACTTCTTGCAAGGCACGGTCGTTTGCTGTTAAAGGAATATCGCCGGTTTGTTCACTCGTGCCTGTCCATTCTTTAGGGGCATACGCCAAATGCTGCAAGACCAACCGGTAAGGAAATACCGCCGGATCAAAACAAAAAACACCTGTTGTGTCGGTCACGACAGCTCCGACAAACGTAGAATCCGCACGTTGCAACACCACCGATACCGCATCCAATGGTTTTCCAGCCTCATCCACCACACGCCCCGAAACCGTTTGTGCCTCTATCGTTCCGGCATAAACCAACAGCCAGCCGGCTACGATTCCCATCATCTTTCTTTTCATCTTCTTTCGTATTTAATCTGGAACGAAAGTAGAAGTCGTTTTCCGAAGATTGGGTTATCAGTCTGTGATGTATTGTTATTTAGTGTTAGCAGGAATGCCGTTGGTTAATATCCGGAAAGTTGTATCTTTGTGCCCATGAGAATCTTCCTGGCACTTTTAATCATCGCTCTGGGCTGGATCATGCAAGGCTGCACCAATGAGGCAGACCGCAACGCTATCCGGCAGATGGAACAGGCAGCTCCTTTGATGCAGTCTGATCCCGAGGCGGCTCACGCCTTGTTGACAGACAGCGTTACCCATCCGGAGTTATTATGCCCGGAAGTCAATGCACGCTGGTGCTTGATGTTATGCCAACTGGCCGATTCGATTGGTACGCCGTTGCCCTACGTGCCCCAAATGAAGCGAACATACCGGTATGTGAAACGACACGGCACAGTAGATGAACAACTGCAAGCCGCCCTTTATTTAGGCCGTACCTATATGGACGATTTGGATCAGGAAGCTGCCTTGCGGATTTACACCGAAGCCCTGCAACAAAGTATTCTGGGAAACAAGCCGAACCAGTCGGGTTATATCTCCAGTTATATGGGCGATGTGTATGAATTTCAAGGTATGTTTTCACAAGCTGTCGAGAAATACCTAACGGCTTCCCGTTATTTCCGGCAGGCCGGCAACTATCGCAGCCAAGGCATTGCTTTTAGGGATGCCAGCCGGAATTATACCTTTATGGACTCATTGGATATCGCTTTGAGGTATATGCTGCGTGCGGATTCGATGATGGTTTTGTACGGGGATACTATTGATCAGGCAAGTGTATTGAACGGATTGGGGAATATCTATACGGAAAAAGGTTATTATCCGGAAGCTGAAATGTATTTAAAGAAAGCTATGGATTATGATACTACCACAATTGGGACGAACTCCTTGGCTTTAGCAGACCTTTATTTGACTCAAAAGAAATTTACCCAAACACGACAAGTATTACAAGATGTAAAAAGTTTCTCAGATAATAAATACACAACTTTTGATAGTTTGTATTTATTGTTCTTATTGGAAAAAGAAGAAGGCCATTTACAATTGGCATTAGAGGCTCTAGAACAATATGTAGATATAACACATGATCATTGGGAAGCGCGGAATAATGTACAAATGCAAGGGTTGGAAGATAAATACGCATACACAAGAGTTCTTTCTGAGAACATGCATCTGCGGGAAGTCCGCTCAGATCAATTCAAACTCTTGATCATTGCTTTATTGATTATTTTATGTATGGCTTTAGCTTATCGATTATTGATTGTCCGCAAAAATCTGAAAATAGCCCAGCAAGCGGATGAATTGCAAGAGCAGAAAAGTCATTTGCTCGAACAACAAATGGCATTGGATAGTCTTTCCCGCCAACTAAAAGCTGTCCAACAGGACAATCAGGAAGAGCTGCGCCAGAAACAAAGTGAATACAATCAGAAAGCACAGGAAGTGGAACTACTAAAGCAGCAATATATTCAACAACGGCAATATTTACTACAGGAATCAACTATCTACAAGAAGATACAGAAATCAGTATCTACACCAAATCCCGATCATAAAGAACTACTGACGGACAAAGACTGGAAGGCTATTTATAAATGTATAGACACGATGTATCCCAGCCTGTCCGAACGTCTGGTTCTGGCCGGAATTACCCCGACTGAAAAGAAATATTGCTACCTGTCGTTTTTCCAATTAGACTCCAAGCTAGAGGCTTTCCTGTTAAACGTCAACATTGATACGCCGTATAAAAACCGCACGCGCATCCGCCAGAAGCTGAAAATAACCGGTTCGGAAGAGAAATTGTACGAACATTTAGCCTTATGGGGATAACGCTCTGATAACTAACCGATCTCAACGAAAGGGAAAGAATACGTTGTCCTGCATCTTTCGTTTAACTACTTGATAATCAAACACGCCTTGTCCTGTATAAAAGTACAGAAAACTTTGGATGTATGTAGATAGAATTGTTCTTTTGCCATCGAATTTTAAAACAGAAATGTATGTGTAAGATGAGAGGATTAGTTATTACGACATTAGCCGGATTCATGGCTACTTCTATTTATGCCCAAATCCAAATAACGCCTGAAGTTGGTACAAGCATTCTTAAAGAAGGAAGAATAAAAGCGGAAGGCAAAGCAACAGTTTCTCCGCGTATAGGTGTTGGAGTTGATTATTTCTTTAATCAGCAAAAGAACGGCTGGGGATTGATGTCCGGTTTATATTTCTATCAAAAAAAGGATGATTATACATTGGTGTGGAGTACCTATCAAAATAAAGAAGGTTATAATGTAGAATTCCCGACAAGTTCATATGATATCTTAAAACCAACAGATGATATGACGTTAAAAAAAGTAACTTCCAGTGATACTTATATGCGTCGTGATTATTTACAACTCCCAGTAATGGTTAAATACAAGTGGCAGATTAACGATACGTATGCCATTTCAGCAGCAGCAGGTGGTTACGTAGCTTTGGGGATCAGCGGGAAACATCGAATTGACGAATATTCTTTCTTAGTTGACGAAAAGAAGCAAGATTATCAACGCATTCAATATGACTCACCGTATGAATTGTTGATGTATAACCGCTTCGATGCCGGATTTAGTTCTCGGGTATCAGTTTATGCAAAAAACTTGTCGGTTAGTCTCAATTATGAGACGAATCTGTATCGTCGGGATCATGTAGGAAACGAAAATCTGATTTCCCTCACAGCCGGTTATACATTTTAAAGATTGATAAAGAATAAGGTATCTCATACCGATGATACCTTATTCTAAATTCTCATATTATTAACTTTCTAAATCCATACTATCATGGCTGACGAAAACAAAGTTCAGACTTATGTTTGGCCCGTGGAGCTACGGGAAAACAAGATTACGGAACGGACGGACGATTATACCGCTTCCGTTAAGACATTCAGTGACACCAAGTCGCTGGAGTACATCGCCAAAGAGATTGTACGCGAACGTACTGAATATCGAGAGGATACCATCCTCAGCATCATGAAGCTGGTGGAAGAGAAGATCCGCCACGTCCTCTATTCCGGCTATCCGGTCATGACCGAGAACGTGCGTTTCTCGCCCACCATCACCGGTTCGTTCGATTCGCACGGAGAGGTGCTGGACGACAAAGGCATGAAATGCGGGGTGAATGTAACCGTCAACCAGATTGTAAAAGATGGATTGGCCGGCGTGAAGCTTTACATTGACAGCGTGCAGGAACTGGGCGGCGCGAAGATCGACCGCGTGAAAGACCTTACCACCGGCAAGACCGACGGAACCGTTACGCCGGGCGGCATGGTGGAAGTTACCGGTTCGAAGATCAAATGCCTCAACGAGGATGGTAGCGGTATCGGCTATTTCCGCTTGTATAATGAGGGCGAATCGGCCGAAGAAGTGAAAGTATTAGGAGTGAATGACCCGTCGAAAATCATCTTCATCTTCCCGACCGGCCTGCTGGCAGGCAATTACCGGCTGGAGATTGAAACCTATTTCTCAAACACATCCACTATGTTGAAAAATCCACGCACACTGGTTTGTCCGGTGGCATTGAAAGTCGAATAAAAACCACGTTACATAGCGTTGGGTGTCGACGGAGTATTGCGTCGATGCCCGACGCACCATTGCGCTAACACTCGATGCAACGTTACGCTAATCCCCGACGCACTATTGCGCTACCGGTTGACGCAACGTTGCGTCTCCTTATAAAAAATGCTAATTGCTTCTCTTTCTACCAAAACTCTTATTTCTTTCTCTGTCATCAATCCTTATCCGAACCACATCGGCGACACCACGGAATATTCCATCCGGAAGCGACTAATTTTGGAAATTTATTTTTAATTTTGCCTATTCAAAAAAGAAAGCAACGTGCATTTCTTTCTAACTAAAATAAAAACTGAATGATTGAACGAATTTATATTCTTGAGACGGTTGATCCGGTCATATTTTATGGTGTGAATAACAGCAATATGCAGCTCATCAAGACGCTGTTTCCCAAACTTCGGATTGTAGCCAGAGGCAACGTGATGAAAGTAATTGGTGATGAAGAGGAATCGGAACTGTTTTTAAAGAAGATTCGTGAAATTGAAAAGTACTGCGAAGAATTCAACTCGTTGAGCGAGGAAGTCATCATCGACATTGTGAAGGGAAAAGGGCCGACCGTGGTCAAACAGGAAAATCTGATTATCCACGGGATGAATGGCAAACCCATTACCGCGCGGACCGAAAACCAGCAACTGCTGGTCAAGGCATTCGAGGAAAACGACCTGGTCTTTGCGACAGGTCCTGCCGGATCGGGAAAAACCTTTGTGGCCATAGCCCTTGCCGTGAAAGCCTTGAAAAATAAGGAAGTGCGCAAGATTATCCTGAGCCGTCCGGCGGTGGAAGCGGGAGAGAAGCTGGGATTCCTGCCCGGAGAGATGAAAGACAAACTCGATCCGTACTTGCAACCGCTCTACGATGCCTTGCAAGATATGATTCCGGCTGTCAAGCTGAAGGAATATATGGAAAACAATGTCATCCAGATTGCCCCTTTGGCCTTTATGCGTGGGCGGACCCTCAATGATGCCGTCATTATCCTGGACGAAGCCCAGAACACGACCACCCATCAGATCAAGATGTTTCTGACACGTCTCGGCATGAATGCCAAGATGATCGTGACGGGTGATATGACACAGATCGATTTGCCGGCCTCGGTTACTTCCGGATTGAAGGAAGCGATGGGCGTGTTGAAGCATGTGCCGGGCATCGGACGGGTAGAATTCAACAAGAAAGATATTGTACGGCACAAGCTGGTACAGCGTATTGTGGAGGCTTACGACAAGTTTGACAAGAGTAAGCTTCGTGTCGCAAAAAAGGATACAAGTCATACAGAAAATAAAATAGATTAAGTTATGAAAACAGCTTTAGTAAAAACAGATTTTCACTTTCCGGGTCAGAAGAGTGTTTATCATGGTAAAGTACGTGATGTGTACAGTGTAGGAGACGATTTACTGGTTATGGTAGCTACCGACCGTATTTCGGCATTCGACGTGATTCTGCCTGAAGGTATTCCATTCAAAGGACAGATGTTAAGCCAGATTGCTGCCAAGTTCCTGGATGCAACAACGGATATTTGCCCGAACTGGAAGTTGGCTACTCCCGATCCGATGGTAACAGTCGGTGTACGTTGCGAAGGATTCCCGGTAGAAATGATTGTCCGTGGTTATTTGTGCGGAAGCGCCTGGCGTGCTTACAAGAGCGGTGTGCGTGAAATCTGCGGCGTAAAGCTTCCGGAAGGTATGCGTGAGAACCAGCGTTTCCCGGAACCGATCATTACTCCGACTACCAAAGCTGAAATCGGAGAACACGATCAGGATATCTCGAAGGAAGAAATCCTGGCCCGTGGTTTGGCTACACCGGAAGAATATGCTTTGTTGGAAAAATATACTTTGGCTTTATTCAAGAGAGGTAGTGAAATCGCTGAAAAACGCGGCTTGATCCTGGTTGATACCAAATACGAATTCGGCAAGCACAACGGAGAAATCTATCTGATGGACGAAATTCATACACCGGACTCTTCTCGTTACTTCTACCTGGAAGGATACGAAGACCGCTTTGCCAAAGGCGAACCGCAGAAGCAGTTGTCAAAAGAATTCGTTCGTGAATGGTTGATGGATAACGGATTCCAGGGTAAAGCAGGACAGACAGTTCCGGAAATGACTCCTGAAATTGTAGAAGGCATCAGCAATCGTTACATTGAGTTGTATGAACACATTACCGGTGAAACTTTCGTGAAGGAAGATACCGATAACCTGGCTCAGCGTATCGAAAAGAATGTAACTGAATATTTGAACAAACGATAAGAAAGTGACGATATGACGCAGTACGGTTCGGAAAAGATTTTACCCTACAATCAGGATGAACATAAAGGAGTACAGGTCAGACGTATGTTTGACGCGATCGCCGGAAAATATGATTTGCTGAACCATACATTGTCATTCGGTTTTGATAAAGGGTGGCGCAGAAAGGGGATTCGCTTTCTGCGCCCTTATTCACCGAAGCAGATCTTGGATATTGCGACGGGAACTGGGGATTTGGCTATTGCGATGCAGAAACAATTGCACGCAGAAACAATTATCGGTGCAGATATATCGGAAGGTATGATGGAAGTAGGACGGCAGAAAGTAAAAGAGGCCAACTTGCAGGACCATATCTCATTCGAATACCAGGATTGCACCGCATTGACATTTGCTGATAATACATTTGATGCAGTGACGGCTGCCTTCGGCGTACGGAACTTTGAGGATATAGAAAAAGGATTACGGGAAATGTACCGGGTAACGAAACCCGGAGGACATCTGATGATTCTTGAACTTTCCACACCCGAATCATTTCCGATGAAGCAGCTTTATCAGCTTTATTCGAAAGTGGTCATTCCGACGGTTGGTCGGTTTGTTTCGAAGGAAAAGGCTGCATACGATTATTTACCAGCTTCTATTCAAGTAGTTCCGCAAGGTAAGGTAATGACTGATTTGTTAACCAGAGTCGGATACAAAGAGGCGAAAGCGCGTACTTTAACTTTCGGAATTTGTTCGTTGTATACAGGAACTAAATAATAATAGGCTAGTTATGCAGAAGTATGGTTTGATAGGATATCCGTTGGGACATTCTTTTTCCTGTAATTACTTTAACCAGAAGTTTGAATCAGAGAAGATCGATGCCCAGTACCTTAATTTCGAAATCCCGACAATTAAGGACTTGAAAGAAGTATTGAAAGAGAACCCGGAACTGAACGGGTTGAATGTAACGATACCTTATAAGGAACAAGTTATACCGTATTTGGATGATCTGGACGAAGACGCCCGTCTGATTGGCGCCGTAAATGTGATCAAGTTTACGAAAGGCCTTTTTGGAAAGACCAAACTGGTGGGTTATAATTCAGATATTATCGGTTTCAAGCAGTCTATCGAGCCTCTATTGACCGAAAAGCATTCAAAGGCTTTGATCTTGGGAACCGGTGGCGCTTCCAAAGCTGTTGTTCAAGGATTGAAACAACTGGGAGTAGGTTCTACGTTTGTTTCGCGTACGAAAAAGGAATATTGTATTACGTATGAAGAGATTACTCCGGAAATTATGCAACAATATAAAGTAATCGTCAATACAACTCCATTAGGTATGTTCCCGAATGTAGATGCTTGCCCGAAGATCCCGTATGAATTGCTGACACCAGACCATCTGTTGTACGATTTGCTTTATAATCCGGATGAGACCTTGTTTATGCGTAAAGGAAAAGAACAAGGTGCTGTCGTCAAGAACGGATTGGAGATGTTGCTGCTCCAGGCTTTTGCAGCATGGGAAATCTGGCAGCGTTAAATCAGGGATTCTTTACCCAGGTGATGACGAAATCTTTCTCTACGCGGTACTGAAGAACAACGTGTTGAGTTGATTCACTACAGGTATCGAAGGCAATCAGTGTACCTTGCTCTGCGTAAGAGAAAGGCTGAATATGTAAATGCCGGCAGAAGTCCACTTCCTGCCGGTTTATTATTTTATATAAGGTCTCTTTCGCACACCAGCAGATAAGCAGATGTTCCGTTTCATGAGCCGGATCAATGAATAGTTCTTCTTCGGCATTGAGAAACCGGTTTCTGACTTTCCTGACGCGCTCTGACCGGTATTCGATATCAATTCCTGCCATTTGGGTGGCATCTGTCAGCATGATGGCAACAAAATCTTTGGTGTGCGAAATACTGATCTGCTTCTTTTCCGCATCGGACAGGTAAGGTGCTCCGCTCGGATGATGATGAATAATGGCTTCGTGTCCGAGCATTTCTTTCAACAACAAGCGGGTGGCGAGCCATTCTTTCTGGCGTTGTTCCGCTTTAAGACGGCTGAATTCCGGCTGATACCATGCTTTTTGCTGGAGGAGGGACCACATTTCTTCGGTTGTCTCTTCCATCTTCCAAATGCCAATGGGAGGTATAATTGATAAAACGGACATGTCTATTCTTTCCAATTAAAGGTTTCCATCAGGTGGATGACATCCTGAATCAGATATTGGGTAACCGGAGCGATGGAATCGGCTTTCGGTTCAAAGGCATAGTAAACAGCACCTCGGAAAAAATGATCGGTGCTGTCCGTCAGATGGAATTGAATGGGAGAGATACAATCTCCTTTTAAGAGAAATAATGAACCATATACCTGTTTCTCCGGATTCTCAAAGACTTTTTCTTGAACGTCCTGGATACGCTGCTGTCTGTCGACCAGCTTATAACTGTCTTGCAGCGATTGCCCTATTTGTTTCCCTCGCAGATAACTGCAATAAATAGTAGCATGCAGTTCGGGATAGGTCAGATTGACCCATCCGTTCTTTGCTGCCAATACCGACGAATCCACTTTTGCTTCCTGTGAAATGTCAAACGAATAAGGCAAAGACGGAAGAGACAACGGCATATATGTAGCTTTCTTCGGTTCTATACGGAAATAGCCTCTGGGCTTGGGACTATAATCTGTACAGCCAATCCCGATTGCTAATGTGAGAAACATTCCTGCTCGGACGACTAAGCCATATCTTTTATTCCTCTTCTTTGTCATCTTCCGAGGCATTAATCACATTGAATTTTACTTTCAGGATACGGCGATTATCCATTTCCAATATTTGGAAACGATAATTCTTGTATTCAATAACTTCCCGCCGACGCGGAAAGTCTCCTTTGATTTCAAGCAATAATCCCGCCAAAGTCTCCACTTCTTCAGTGATCTTTTCGAACTCGGCCGGATCCGTATCAGTAGCTCGGAAGAAATCCGTAAGCTGGATTTTCGCTTCAAAGATATAACTGCCATCGGCCAGTCGGATGTATTGCTTTTCATCTTCATCGTATTCGTCTGAAATTTCACCGACAATTTCTTCCAGAATATCTTCCATCGTTACGATACCCGAAGTACCTCCGAACTCATCCACAACGATAGCCATGTGTATTTTGTTAGTCCGGAATTCTTCCAGCAGGTCGTCAATCTTTTTCGTCTCAGGCACAAAGTAAGCAGGTCTGATCAGACTTTGCCACCGGAAGGTTTCAGGTTTGTCCAGATAGGGCAGAAGATCTTTGATATACAAGATTCCTTTGATATTATCTTCTGTACCGGAATAAACCGGAATACGTGAATATCCGCATTTGATAATCGTATCAATGACTTCCTTGAAATTAGCCTTGATATCGAGATCTTCCATATCCAGTCGGGAAGTCATGATCTCATCAGCTGTCTTGTTATAGAATTTGATGATTTCAGCCAGCATCTCTTTTTCTTCCGGAATAGCTTTGGAAGTTAATTCGAGAGCTTTGCTCAATTCATCTACCGAAATATCATATTTCTTTTTAGCCAATGTTTTGTTGATGGTAGAAGTAGAATGAACCAACAATGCTGCTAGAGGCTTACAAATCTTCTGGATGTTCAGCAGGGTAGGCGCTGCCTTGTGAATGAAAGGCAAAGTGTTTTGCTTTGCGTATATTTTAGGCATGATCTCCCCAAACAACAACAAGAGGAATGTCAGGACAATTGTTTCCAACACAAATCCAAGCATGGGAACATTCGAAAAGTCCAGCCATTCGTTGATACCATATGTACATAACATGACGATGGCTACATTGACGAAATTATTGGCTATTAAGATCGTGGCCAATAGAAACTCGGAATTGTTGAGTAAATCCAGAATTACAGAATCAGCGGGATGATTCCCTTCTTTGATTCGGTTGATATCGTTAGGCTTTAAAGAAAAGAAAGCAACTTCGGAGGCTGAGATAAAACCTGAGGCAAATAAAAGTAAAACAGCCAGCGCCAAGGCGATGACAGGACCTGCTGTCAGATCCTGTACACCTACTTGGCTAAATATTTCTGATATATAATCTGAGTCCAAGGAATTTTCTTTTAGTTAGACATGATCAAAATGGCAGATCATCTGCTTCATTTGATTCTGAAAATGATGGGGACGGCGATTGCATGGCCGTTCCAGGCTGCTGATAACCGGTATTGGGTTGTACAGGCTGAGACATGGTGTTGCTTGTGTTTGTGGCAGTTTGTGCCATAGACGAATCAGCAGGACGAGATCCTGTACTGTAAAATTCAATACGGTCGGCATGGATTTCGGTTACATAACGTTTGATGCCATTCTGGTCATCGTAAGTTCTGGTCCGGATTTTCCCTTCCACATAAAGGCCGGATCCTTTTTTTACCCATTTTTCTACAAAAGAGACTAAATCTCTTCTGGCAACGATATTATGCCACTCTGTACGTTCAGGGATAACAGTTCCATTAGCTAAGGTATATCCTCTTTCTGAGGTGGCAAGTGGAAAACTGGCAATAGCCGAACCGCTGTCGAAGTAACGGACATCCGGATCTTTTCCCACATTTCCGATAAGAATAACTTTGTTTAAAGACATATTGTTACTTTATTTAATGAATGTACAAAGAAACACAAATTTGGTTAGTTGGACAAATCTAATGAACGAAAAACGCAACTCTTTTATAGAACGCATAGCCGGAAAGAGCTTAATGGATAAAATTCGAATATTAAAAAAGAGGATAGGATTGAAATCGGATTTAAAAGTAACGAGAATTGAATCTGATTTTCGTTGGATTCAAAAATGATTCCAGTTATTTTTATGTCCAAAGGCTGTATCTTTTCTTATAATTTGTGTATTCATTCAAGATTAACTAAAGAGTGATCAAAAATATTTGTCCTTTTGTGCGAAAAAAATATCATTTTTATTTCTTTGATTAATAAGACGTTATGAAAATCGATGAAAAATAATTCAAAAAAAGTATCTCAAAAGTTTGGTGGTTCAAAAATAAGTCGTACCTTTGCATCGCAATTGAGAAACAAACCAACACTCAATGAAAGCAAAAACGGGGTGTAGCGCAGTCCGGTTAGCGCACCTGCTTTGGGAGCAGGGGGTCCCAGGTTCGAATCCTGGTACCCCGACTTTGAAAGACAAGGAGTTACGATATGTCGTATCTCCTTTTTTGTTGTCTGAATAAAGTGGTTGAATTGGTAGTTGACTTAGGTAATGTCAACCAAGATGTCAACCATTAAAACGATGAATGCAACAGTAAATGTAGTATGCTACAAATGGAAAACATTATCCAATGGCGAACATCCGTTGATGCTTCGCATCTGTAAGGACGGTAAAAGGAAATATCAAAGTTTGGGAATATCGGTTAACCCCAAATATTGGGATTTCAAGAAAAACGAACCAAAGTCCAAATGTCCGAACTTGGAATATATCCAGAAAATCATTCTTGATAAAAAGCTGGAACTTCAAGAGCGAGTGCTTGAAATGAAAGCCGACCAAAAGGATTATTCGGTTGAAACACTTGTTGCGATGCAAGAGCAAACGACAAATCTAAAAACAGTCGGATGCTTCTATCAAGAAATCATTGCCCGATGCAAAGCTGATAATAAATGTGGAAATAGATTAGTTTATCTAAATTCTTACAATTCATTGATGAGATTTACAAAGGGAAAGTTGGAAATTCCGTTTGACATAATTAATGTGGTATGGCTTGAAAAGTACGAAAAATGGCTTCGAGAAAATGGAAATAAGGAAACTACAATTAGTTTGATGTTTCGTACTTTACGGAGTGCATATAATAAGGCTATCAATACCAATTGTGCCCGAAAGTCCGATTATCCGTTTGATAAATATAAAATATCTAAGTTTGATGTCACCACTCAAAAACGAGCTATAGCTAAAACAGAAATGCTGAAATTCACAGAAACTTCCCAGCCGATAGGACAGAAAAAATATGTGGAGTTGAGTAAAGACATCTTTATATTCAGTTATTTGTGTGGTGGCATAAATTTCACTGACATTGCTAATCTGACAAGGGAAAACATAGTAAATGGTAGATTACACTATATTCGTCAAAAAACAGGAAAGCCGATAAAGATTGGTATTCCGAAGGAAGCTATGCTGATAATGGAGAAATATTCAAAAGATAGTAACGGTTACCTGTTCCCGATTTTGGATAACAAAATACATAAAACAGCTTTGCAGAAACAGAATCGGATTCATAAAATACGCGGCAAGGTAAATGAAGTCCTAAAAATACTCGGTAAGCGACTGGGAATTGGATCCAACATCACGACCTATGTTGCCCGCCACTCATTTGCAAGTGTCCTTAAAAAATCTGGAGTAAACATTGCATTGATAAGTGAAGCGCTGGGACATTCAGATATGGCAACCACCCAAATTTACCTTGATAGTTTTGACAATGAACAGGTGGACGAGGCTATGAAGAATTTGCTGTAACTGAAAAGAGTTTTGCCTTATATAATAAGGTAGAACTTCTCACTTTTGTTAAAAGGTTATCAATTAGTGAAATAGAATATTAATCCTTATAATTAAATAAGGAAATTCCTTTGCTATTAAAATACTTGTTTATACATTTGCAGCATGATTCAAAATGAATCATGTGAGGGAGGAAACGGTTCCTCCACTAAATTATTATCAGAGCCGATAGGCAGACGTGTTTATCAAATGGCTCATCTACTAAAAGAAGCTTGTCATATCATTTTCTACTATACAGTAGCGGCTTCTGCAACTAAGTTTATCCGGTCTATATCGGAGTATCAAACTTGGAATACCACATATCATTACTTGTACAAACAAGGGTGAAGTGTTTCCAATTCGATAGTAAGCTTAGTTGGAGAAGCCTTTTTTATGCCCTCACTTTTTAAATTTTAATTAATTAAACAATGGAAACTAACAGAACGAATGATTCTTCTAAAAAGAATCAGAGCAAAAGATGCGTTTACAATTTGAAAGATTTGAAACGCTATTTAATTGGCTTGTCGGAATTGACAAAACGTGAGGAAGAATTGGAAGAGCTTATTAAAAAACTAAACAACCAAATCCTACCTATGGGAAGCAAACAGTATGTCTGTGAATCTTCTTTTCAAGTTACCAATGAGAATCTGCAGCTCTTGGGAGAAATCAACTATGGCAAATGGAGATTTATGTTGGTTGCCAATGAATTAGTAAAGAAACCACCTTTCATCATTTACAAAATCGCCATAGACGATATGAATGTGAATAACATTGATACTTCCTTACCTGAAATCAGAGAAAGATTGAATTGTAGAGTCTTGAAATTGTACAGTAACGGCAATGATTCCTGTACCGTAAAAGAAGATGAGTTGGCGAATCTTTCTAGCTCATACAAAAGGATTGTCTGGTCAGTTCTATCTTATGATTTTTATCCGGAGAAAGGAGGGCTTTATGATACAATTTAACTTTGAAAATGTCACCAATTCAGGCAATCGCAAACCATATAATAATGTAGCTGCGCATGAAGAGTTAAAGTCCATGATGTCTCGTTTTGACAGATTAAACATTTTCTTCGACATTGACGAGGAAGGCTACGAAGTGATAAAGGTCGAAAGTACATACGTGAAACGCTTCGCGTATCAGTTGAACGGAGAATCTGCAAACTGGCTCATGACATACCTTTCGACTGGCAAAAGTGAGGACTTTGGAGTAGAACCGTCCGAAGTTCAGAAGTCTGACCAAGTAAATGGTAACGACTACCGTAAGAATATGCTCAAACAGTTTGTGGAAAGTAAGGTTGTAAACATTCAGTTTACACCGGAGTTCAGAGACCGAAGAGGACAATTAACAGCAGTAGCTAACTTTAAGTTTGGTAACATCTTCTTTTTTGTAAACCGAGACGAGGATATTGTTTCGTACTTACAAGAGAAAGGGTTAATTCGTTAAATCTAAACGGAGCAGAGGAAGTGTAAATTCCCTCTCTCCTTTTAAAAACTGACACAAATGAAAAAAGAATATATCGCTATTAATAAAATAGCAGGCAGAATCCAGTATTTGACAGAAGTCTTGCCGCAGATAGAAACAAACACTATCCTTTGCAAGACATTAACCGGATTAGGTGCAACCTATTCCGAAATAAAGGCTAAACGACATTCCATTATTGCTGTTCCTAATGTACCGCCTATCATTGGCAAGTGCATAGACCCGAAGCATAAGAATGATAATCTGTTTGGTGTCAAGCAAGGGGTGACAACAGAAGAAATCATTGATTATATTGAAAAGACATTAGCTGCAGGAAGGTTTATCAAGCTGATAAGCACTCCCGAAGGATTTGCTAAAATCAAGCGAGCTTTCGAGGAACTGGAACTTGATATATATAATATGTGTTTCTTCCTCTCCGATGAATGTGACAAGCTGATAAAGGATGTTGATTACAGGGCGGATATAATTCTTCCTATGGATGATTTCTTCCAATTCAGAGAAAAGGCATTTGTTTCAGCCACTCCCATACTACCGAGTGACCCACGTTTTGAAAGTCAGGGTTTCAAAATAGTAGAAATACAACCGACCTTTGACTACAAACGCCCTATCAGCATTGTACCGACCAATAATGTTTTGGAAGCATTGAAAGAAATTCTACCACAAATAAAATTACAACAAGAACAGCCACGTTGTATTTGTTTCTTTGCCAACAGTGTTGATATGATACACCAGCTAATGAACAAGTTGGGAATTGAAAATGAATCCGCCGTATTCTGTGCTGAAAAAAGTGTTGAGAAGTTGAAGAAGAAAGGATTTAAACGAGCTTATGATTATTGGGACATTAAGCATAAGATGCCCTATATGTGGTTTACCAGCAGAAACTATACTTCTGTGGATATTGAACTGGAAGAACACCCCGATATAGTATTTGTCACTGAACCGTATTTTGCTGAATACACTATCATTGATCCATGTACTGATGCAGTGCAAGCGATAGGACGATTCAGAAACGGTGCTTCTTTTGCTGTCCATGTTGTCAATACCAATGAGAACTATCCAGTACGTACCCAAGCAGGTGTCAAGGAATATCTCAGAGGTTGCAGGGATGCTTACAAGACTATTAAAAATCTCTATGAATGTGCAACATCTTCTGAAAGTAGAGATGCTTATAAGGCAGCATTGGATATATTGCCATATAACCGGATGCTAAAAGACGGAAAGACCAACTATTTTGCGATTGACAATTTTGTTGATGAGGCATTGGTCAAGTCTGCCTATAATAATATCGACTCAGTAGTGAACCGATACAAAGGAAGTAGCTTATTCTTACCGGAACTGACCAAACCTCTTTTTTACAAATTGGGCGATAAGGAAAGATTGAGCCTAATGGATAAGAGCTGTTCTATCAAAGAAAACCGAAAGCGTATCGTTGAAATTTTGGAATCGTTGAAGGATGACAGAGATTCTCTATTGGCACAATCGTTTATCAGTGACATCAGACAAGTTGATGCCTTTATTATTGATGCTTACGATACGGTAGGCAAAGAAGTTATTGAAGTAAACAATTACTCATTCAAAAAAATCAAAGAAGCCATGATTATGAAAAATTATAGAGAAAAAACGACTGGAGTAGAATTCGTTCAGCTTCTTAAAAACTCCTTTAAGACCGGTGAGAAATACACTCGTGAATACATCAAAAAAGAATTAAAACGTTTATACGCATTGGTTAAGACCGCACCAAAAAATGCGATTACAGCCATGACTATAAAGGATTTTTTCAAAATTCAAGAGTGTAAAATCGGAAATCAGAAAGCTATCAGAATATTAGAACCACTAATATAGGATAGTACTTTTTTTCAAAAAAGTTAGTTTTATAAGGTATGTTTTAAAAAGGTACTCTATTGTCAATATTTAACTTTATCAAACCAATTAACAGAAGAAGAGTCTCCGCCGATAAAGGTTGGGACTCTTTTTTTATTAAAATATATCCTTATATCGTAATTTGTTCCCCCATGCTATGTCGGATGTTAAAAACGGAGGTACACCACCTTTTTATGCCCCCTCATAGCTATGGAGGAAAAAGCATTCCTTACCTTACGATGATACTATTACCTCACATCCTCAATGAAAAAGAATGTCTTTTGTCAGCCGCGTATAGATTCACAGCTCTATTCACACAGCCAACCAATAATTTACTAATACTCCTCATTTCCTTTGAAAGAATCTTTAGGGAAAGACATAGGACAGCCTAAGATGCAAGCGAAGAAATTCACTTGTGTTTTAGGCTTGTTCCTATTAAATCCATTCAATCAATAATCATTTAATTCAATTACATTATGAGAGATTTAGTAATTATGCCAGCTATGGCACAGAACCAATCGAGATTTAACTTAGGCGAGTATGCAGAAGAAGCTACCATTATCCAAGACGAACCAACAGTACAGCCGAGTGTGAACTTTTTGGAAGCCAACACCGATGCTATTACTATGGACGAGCTTGTAAACAAATGTGTCGTTCCAACTTGGGCTAACCAAGAATTGACTATCGCACATCAAGACTTTATTTCATGTGTGCATGATGCTGCTTGTTCATTTTATGCTGGTGAAAGGGTGAACGCACCGGACATCCGAGTTTCACACATTGTACGTGGCAGAACTCCTCAAAGTTTGGGCAAAAAAGCATCGGAACTGCTGGAGTGTGAGAAAACACAATTCTACCAACGTCTTGCATTTGCTTTTACTATCCCAACCATTATTGAAACGATAAGAGGGCAAAAGCTTGAATTGTGCATCGGTGGGGTAAGGAATTATTCAGACCTTAACCTTTATCGGGCATCCAAAGGCTTGGAAAAATTTTCTTGTTTTTGTGGTTGGAGAATGAAAATTTGCTCTAATCAGATTCTTACTGGTGAGGGTGTGAAGTTTAATATGGAAGTGACCAATATCAGTGAACTTTATGAAAATGTGCTTGAATTGTTTCACAGCTTCAACCCTGCAAAAGAAATCTATTTGATACAGTCACTTACTAACACTTCATTGTCCGAAACACAGTTCGCACAGATTGTTGGACGAATGAGAATGTTTCAAGCATTGTCACCTGCAAGGCAGAAAACCATGCCAAGACTTCTAATTACGGATAGTCAAATAAACAGCGTATGCAGAGATTACTATCACAATGAAGTGTTCGGAGTAAAAGATAATGCTATATCAATGTTCGATTTTCATAACCTTTTGACGCAAGCTAATAAAGGGAGCTACATTGACACTTATCTGCAACGAGCCGTAAACGCAACGGAAGTCAGTGTAGGAATTAACAACGTCCTGCAAGGACTTGATAACAAATACGCTTGGTTCTTGGGCTGAGTGGATTGTTGATTGATAGAGGAAAGGGCGGCTACTTAGTTGTCCTTTCTTTATTTTTTCCAACTTGTAAAATATCACATATTATGAATATAGATTATACTATAGGTGAAGTGGAGCTGTCCTATAAGTCCAACTTCAGAAGTTTGCATAAAGCAACCTGTTCTGAGGATACTTATAGATATTTGCTGTCTACATATAGAGAGGGTACAATCTGTTACAAGGAATATTTCAAAGTCTTGTTCCTGAATCAAGCCAATCAAATTTTAGGATATACTCTAATTTCAGAAGGAGGAATCACTGAAACCTGTGCTGATGTCAGAGTTATTCTGCAAGCAGCATTGCTTACTAATTCAGTAGCTATTATTCTTGCACATAACCATCCAAGCGGTAATCTGAAACCAAGCAAACAGGATATGGAAATTACTAAGCAGGTCAAGGATGCAGCCCAACTTATGAGGATAAAAGTTTTAGATCACCTCATACTTGCAGATGCAGGATATTACAGCTTCGCTGACGAAGGACAGTTGTAGCGTATCATCTTAAAAAGGACATTCAATTTTTAAGTTGGGTGTCCTTACTTACATAAGCTGAATGTTCGTTCAGTACTTGTAAGCAACTATTAATAATTGTGAATTATGAAGACATACATAGCATATCTAAGGCAATCCACAATGAAACAGCAAATATCGGGTCTTGGTGTGGAAGCACAACGGGAGATTATACACAACTATGTGAAGAACAAGTCCATACTTGCTGAATACATTGAAACGGAGAGTGGAAAGAAATCTAACAGACCTCAACTTCTTGCAGCTTTGGCAATGTGCAGGAGAACCAACTCTATTCTGATTGTAGCCAAACTGGATAGGCTGTCAAGAAATGTGGCATTTACTTCCAAGCTGTTGGAGAGTGATGTGGAAATAGTATTCTGCGACTTTCCACAAGCCAACAGGCTAATTCTGCATATCATCAGCAGCATAGCCGAATATGAAGCAGGGTTAATCAGTCAGAGAACACAGCAGTCACTCCAAGCCAAAAAAGCAAGGGGTGTGCAGCTTGGCAAGGCAGAGAACTTGATGAATAAATTTGAACAAGCTATTCAGCATAGTATCGTTACCAACAAGGCTAAAGCGGATAACAATCCAAATAACATGAGAGCGATAGCACTGTTACGATCATTATCAATGCAAGGCAAATCATTATCTGAAATGACTTGTCTGTTGAATGAGCAAGGCTTTGTTACATCTAAGGGATGCAAGTTTCAAATTACACAAGTTAAGAGATTGCTGATTAGAGCAGGGTTGATGTAGTGAAACCTCTTTGAAAGGCAGGACAAATTTAGAGCCGGATCAATCTTATCTACCCCAATCCGAATTTGTCCTACCTCTAATTTTAGCTGGATAAACTGAGTTTAGCTTTATAAATCCATGTGGGTAACAAATTCAAAAATTCACTTCTTATAAGAGTTTTTTTTCATTTTGATACCCACCTTAAAAAATGAAGTTTAGGAGTTTGTCATTCTTTATAATTCACGACACGGATAACCGAATGTGAAATCTGTTCCAATATGCTGACACTAACACAGATTTTTAAGTCGGGTATCAATCTATATGATGTACTTTATATAGGGGGATTTTTCATTTTGATACTCACATGGATTTATTGGGCTTAGATGCAATTCTGCTTAAATATTCCATTAATACCCCGTATAGTAACACAATCATCACTATTTATCCTCACTTCATGCTTAATGATTTAAAACCTTTCATTAACTTTGCACCAATTCCAATGGACTAATGTGTTAGGGAGTTGGAAGGACATAATTAACGAAAGGTGTTATTGAAATTATCTTCCATTCTCAAATCTCGCAAATTTGATAACGGTACGAAGATGATAGCAGTAGCACCACATCATAGATATATACCTACCCAATCTTTGGGCTTAGATATTGTCTTATGGTGTGGGCTATTGTTTTATCCGTACCAAAGGCAATGCGAGAGCCTGAGAATGAGATAAGACAGTATGTTCCCACACCTTTTTATTTATAGCTTATTCAAGGGAACAGATAAGCATAATAATTTTTATAGTTATGGGCTTACTGAATATGCTATTCTCCAGCCATCAACAAACAGCCAGAGATTTATTTGATAATTTTCTCAATGAAGAACGCAGCTATAAGATAATGGCTAAACAATATAATAACAAATTCGCATTAGCTAATTATCATGAATTTGTTGCGCATCTAAATAAAATTCATGACATGTTTTGTACTGAGCTTCGCTTAATAAAAGAACCTATTACCTTTCGGGGATATGATTTTTGTTATACCTCTTCACAAGCTGTCAAGCATATGGAAGATTTTATCATGGAAATAATGAAACAAAACTTAAATAAATAATATTATGGGATTTTTTACATCTGGAACAGATAAGCGCATTGAAGAAATCAAAGCGTCAGTAAATCAACTTAATAAAGACTTGCTTATTCTAGCTGATATGGTAGAGAAAGGTAGAGATTATTGCACATTACATCAATTGGAATTAATGGCTGTTTTTGGTAGAATTACAGAGTTATATCCCAAATTACAGAATGATGTACAGCAAATACCACAAAGCAAAATATCTACTATCCTTGTACCATGGAATGATGGTTCTCAGCATAATCCTATTCTATTTTGGGATATGTCGTTCCATTCTGTAATGGATAAACTTACTTCAGAAATTGGTAAATGGGATAATATTTAAGCAGGAAGTAAATATGTACAAAAATCGAAACAGCATTTGAGCCTAAAAACTCTTATGCTGTTTTTGGGTTCGGGTATAAAAACTGAGATTTTTTCTTTATATAGGGAATTGACAAGTTCATACCCGAATCATGAAAACAGCTATAACGTTGTTTACTTAGGGTGAATTTATTAAATTTGCAATGTGGTTTAAGCCATAAAGAGATTATTAAATTATTGTTCAATACTTCTTGTTTGGTTATCAAATTCAACCAAGATGTCAACCGCTTTAATTTAGCGAGAAAGTAAGCGCAAGCTAATTGCTTTATAGATAGTTTGTTTAGCAATAAAAATAATAGCATAAGCGCACCTGCTTTGGGAGCAGGGGGTCCCAGGTTCGAATCCTGGTACCCCGACGAAATTAAAAGAGCTGACACGATAAGTTTCAGCTCTTTTTTTATATCCAAAACCTAATGCAATAGTTGATATTCTATGTGAAATATTTTTATCTGTCTTATCCGTTTCACCTACATTTCTTGCAGAATATGGTTTGCCTATAAAAAATATGAGTATAAATCCGTAATAAAGGTAATTCTGCCCCGGGAAAAACCGTAATTTATCTACATTTTAAGCCGATGAAGCCAGCTAATTTTGTATCGTAAAACAATAAGATTGTTGAACCCTAATTGTTTATTGTATGTGCAAACGATTCTTTTATTTATGTTTGGTATGGTTTGGATTTGCTTCATCGGGTTCTCTCCATGCTGAAAACAGGAATTTGGAAACAACAGAAATTAATAACTCAAAAAACAGCCTTATGGAAACAACATTAAATCTGACACAAGAATGGGATAAAGTATTCCCGCAAAGCGACAAGGTACAACATGCGAAAGTGACTTTCCGCAATCGTTATGGTATTACCCTGGCTGCTGATTTATATGTTCCGAAGAATGCAGCAGGAAAACTCTCCGCTATCGCAGTGAGTGGTCCGTTCGGAGCTGTTAAAGAACAAGCATCTGGACTTTATGCCCAAACGTTGGCAGAACGAGGATTTCTGGCACTGGCTTTCGATCCCTCATTTACTGGGGAAAGTGGTGGCGAGCCTCGTTATGTGGCTTCGCCAGACATCAACACCGAGGATTTTTGTGCCGCTGTCGATTATCTTTGTACTCGTCCGGATGTAGATGCCGATCGTATTGGAATTATCGGAATTTGTGGTTGGGGAGGTTTCGCTCTTAATGCCGCTGCCATCGATACTCGTATCAAAGTAACAGTTACCAGTACAATGTATGATATGAGTCGGGTGACAGCCAATGGTTATTTTGATGCCATGGATGCAGACCAGCGATATGAACTGCGTAAGCAACTCAATGCACAGCGTACGGAAGATTATCGGAATGGAACGTATGCGCTGGCCGGTGGGGTAGTAGATCCGTTACCCGAAGATGCGCCACAGTTTGTGAAAGATTACTATGCTTATTATAAAACATCTCGTGGATATCATCCGAGATCACTTAACTCGAACCGAGGATGGAATGTCACTTCATCGCTTTCATTTCTGAATACACCTCTTTTGGCATACAGTCAGGAAATACGGAGTGCGGTACTCATGCTACATGGAGAGAAAGCTCATTCACGTTATTTCAGTGACGATGCTTTTAAGAAGCTGAAGGGAAAGAACAAGGAGTTACTTATCATTTCAGGAGCTAGTCATGTAGATTTATATGATAATCTTCAGGTTATTCCTTTTGATAAGATTGTACAATTCTTGCAAGAATATCTTCCCAAAGAAGCAGAGGCGATAGAAGCAGATGCCAAAACAGCTTTTCAGCAGGAGATGGTTTTCCCTATTGGAGAACCCAATATGGCGTATACCCAATATTTTACCGGCAACAGTTATCTCGCTTTTGTTTCTAAAGATCAGGTTCCGGTAGCGAATGTGACATTTGAGCCGGGATGCCGGAATAACTGGCATATCCATCGGGCAACGAAAGGCGGCGGACAAATGCTGATTGGTGTAGCGGGTCGTGGTTGGTATCAGGAAGAAGGTAAACCGGCGGTAGAAATTCTTCCGGGTACGGTTATTAATATTCCTGCGGGTGTTAAGCATTGGCATGGAGCGGCTTCCGACAGTTGGTTTGCTCATCTTGCTATTGAAGTCCCGGGTGAGAATACTTCTAATGAATGGCTGGAACCTGTTTCTGATGAGGCTTATAAGCAAGCGCAAACTTCTAATCATCCTCAATGATGGATCTGAAGGAGAGATTTAGACACTTCTGGATAGTTCCGGTCTTATTGCTGACATGTGCCACCTTATCAGCTTGTACTCCTACAGATGAAGACGTATTCATGCAAGAAGTACCTGAAAGGCCGGAAGATTCGGAAGAGGATACAAACAATGACAATAGTAACGAGAATATGGAAAGTAAGACGATTCGGTTGACTGTAGATGACCGTACATTTACAGCAACATTAGAAAAGAACTCTTCAGCGGAAGCTCTGATAACTCGTCTGTCTGAAGGTAACATTCAAATCCGTATGGACGATTATGGAAATATGGAGAAGGTGGGTTCTCTTGGTTTTTCTCTACCTCGGAATGACAGACAAACAACTACATCTCCGGGTGATTTGATATTATATCAAGGCAACTCATTCGTTATATATTACGATTCGAATTCATGGAACTTCACTCGTCTGGGGCATGTCAACGGAGTTACCACTCGGAAACAAATGCTGGAATTATTGGGCGGAGAAGGTGAAATAACCATTACATTATCTTTAGAATGATGAAACAAGCTATTATATTCCTCTTGCTTGGATGCCTGATGCTTCCGGCGAGAGCTCAAAATAAATCAGAAAATATGGACAGAATAGATCTTTGTAAACAGAATTATACCGCCTTGTTTGGCGGAGAAGCTTTAACAGGGGAAGGAACGGATCCTGAGTTTATGGCAATCCTACAGAAATTTATCTTCGGAGAGGTTTTTGCTGTGGGAGATCTTGATCGGCCTACCCGTGAATTGATTACTTGTACTGTACTTTCGGTGATGCAGACTTTACCCCAGTTGAAAGCTCACGCAGCGGCAGCTTTACAGGTAGGAGTCAAGCCTGTTGAATTACGTGAGGCGGTTTATCAGTGTGCTCCATTCATTGGTTTCCCAAAGACTTTAAATGCGATTGGTGTCATCAACGAGGTTTTCCGAGAAAAAGGTATCTCTTTACCTTTGGAAAACCAGGCTACTACCACCGAGGAGGATCGTTATGAGAAAGGTCATTCCATCCAACATCCGCTTTATGGCGATGAAATTGCTGAGAAAATGGCCGATGTTCCGGGAGGTATGGGCGATGATGTAGCTCGCTTCTTGACGGCTTACTGTTTCGGGGATATATATACTCGAGGTGGATTGGATGTAAAGACACGCGAACTGCTTATTTATTGCGTTCTGACAACTCAAGGGGCCGATGCCCAACTATTACCTCATGCCCTGAGTAATCTGAAATTGGGTACAAGTCGGGAAACACTTGTAGCAGCTGTTATCCAATGTCTTCCTTATGTGGGATTCCCGCCAGCATTGAAAGCTTTGAATGTGATCAAAAGTATTGATCCGAAGGTAATCGAGGCTTCTAAATAAAATTATTATCTGCGGAAAATGATGTTTAATCCGCTGCCTGGTGATAGCGGTATATTCATGCAAGAAGGGCGCGGCCTTCAACGACAAATGGGGATAATTTCTCGGTATTGTCGTTGAGGCCGCGCCTCTTTTATTAAGCCGAAGCCTGAACCCAAAGAGGAATCAGAACTTCATCGTATTCAGATTCTTATCGATCAACAAGTCGTCGGTCGGATTGAGAGTAAACTTCACCTTTCGTTTTGCCCGGAAAGTAAGGATAAAGAGATCTTCCGAACCTGAAAGGACCGGTTTGTCTCCTAAATTGACGAAGGTTGGATAGAGGACTTTCTGACCGTTAGTATGCAAGCGGTCGTATGTCAAATTCTCCATTTGAGCCATACCTTGGGTTTCCACTCCTACAAACTCAAAGTTTTGCTGGTCATACGGCAGAGCAAAACTCAAGGCATTGACCGCACAAAGATCCATTCCTTTAACCAAAACCCGAACAGTATCGCCAGCTTGTATCGCCTGTGTCTTGTCGAGGCTGATTGTTAATTGACCGGAAACTTTCTCTTGACCCGGATCTTCGATACCGTCTTCCAGTTGGGTTGCCACCACCGAGATGTCATAAGCGTCGATCAAGTTGTTCCGGTTGATATCTCCGGCACTGACATAATCGAAGTCGGCGTCGCCTTTCCGCAAACCGGTGTAATTCATGTACGAGGTGAGGTCGTTGCTATCGATCTTACCATCGTTATTGATATCACCCGGCAGATAACTTTCCGTACCTGGAACCTTAAAGACATACAGCTCACGGCCCGATCCGTAATTGCCAGCAGCCTCTGTCACGTGTAGTTTGATATAACGAGCCTGCGGATGGTCTTTGAATTCAAATACCTTTACATCGCTATTACGTTTCCAGGCAAAGGAATCTACTGCTGTCCAGTGTTCTTTATCGAGACTGTAGGATACTTCTCCGCGTAAGATAGTGCCATTACCGCTATCTAGTCGGGGCAGATAGTGGAACTTGTCCAATTGATTGAAGCTACGTAGGTCGATGATCAGATCGAACGGTACTGCCTTTTTTCCATATTCCGAATGCCAAACATCTCCCGTTTCTGCCCAATCGAAGAGACGATCTACCTCAAATCCTTCCTGTGAAGGAGCCGACGATTCTCCGCGTATTCCCTTGATCGCAAATTCCAACGGATTCGTCTTGGTTTCTACACCGAAGGAAGCCCAGGCAGACGCACCATCGCGGTTGACCGAACGTATCTTGAAATCGTAGTGTGTTTCTGGTTCCAAGTCCTCAAACGTGAGCGACGTCTGTTGGATGGTCGTATAAAGCATGTTGTTGAACTCGATTTCGTAGTAATCAGCATTCTCCACTTTGTTCCAAGTCGGTGTAACGGCATAAGCTTCCCGGTTCTCTTCCGTTACTTGTGCTATGGGAGCTGTCAGATTTCCCGTCGACCGGAGATACGAATTACCCATGTTGAAACGATAACCTTCGATTACCAATTCTGTGTTCACAGCGGTAATATCGGCAGATTCCAGTTTTACCCGTAATTGCGGATTCCGGCGGATGGAAACCTTGGCAAAGTCGCTACCCGGTGTCGCAAACCGGTTCCATTCAGGACTTGCTTCGTAAAAGACGACATTTTCACCCTTCTCGAAAGCTTCCAGCGAGGTTACTTGAGATAGTTTTACTTTCCGTGATCCCAACCGTGCTGTCACTTTCTTTGGTTCTTCCGATACTTGTATGCGGAATTCGGTCTGTTTTTCCTTCTCAAAGCCGGCGAAGTTTCCGGTTGTTGGTGCAATGCGGACAGTCACTTTCCCGTTGTTTTCCTCCATGTTAATCTCTGTACTTGTACTCTGTCCTAACCGGTAGGCTTCTGTACGGCCATCATCGTCGTATTCTGTAAAAGAAGTCTGACCAGCCGGATAAAGTTCATACATACGGATATGTTTGTCGATCTCCGAAACATTGTTATTAGGATTCGTCATCGGAATGATTGCTCCGGCCTTTACAAAGACCGGTAGTTTCCAGATCGGAGCCTTCCAATTATTCACTACCTGGTTTCCGGTATATTTCTCACCTGTGAAGTAATCAATCCAAGTTCCTTCGGGCAGATAGATGCCATCACGGATATCATTCCCTTCTTCATCTGCCGCCGTATTCTTGTAAATCGGGGCTACCAGGAAGTACGGACCGTATAAATATTGGTATTGTGTTGCCTTACCCAGCGTATAGGAATTCGGGTATTCGAGGAAGATAGCCCGGATCATTGGCAGACCATCCACGGCTTCCCGCGCGATGCTATATGTATAAGGCATCAGTTCCGACTTCAGCTTCAGGTACCACCGGTTGATGGAAGTGGCCGGTTCTCCCAAAGCATGCGGATACTTCTCATTGGCGCCCCAACCATCCATATTCAGTTGCATCGGACTCCACGTCTTCCATTGGAAGTCGCGCATATTGACAACCGGATTCTTTCCACCAAAAATACCATCCATATCCGAAGTGATATTGGGTTGGCCGGACAATCCCGAACCAATGTAAGTCGGAATATGGAAACGGATGTATTCCCATTCGCCTCCGGTCTGGTCGCCCGACCAAACACCTGCATAACGTTGTGTGCCTGCCCAACCGTCCAAAGAAATGATAAACGGACGTGCGTCATTTCCATAATACGGCATGATATGAGCTACATCAGCCACGCCATTTAGCCCGAACGAATAGCCGGCACCAACCCAAGCCACATCCGTCTTGAGTACACGCACACCAGCATCTCGGACTTCCTTTACAATATCACGTTGGAGCAATGCACTAACTTCTGGCTTCGGATGTAAGTCGGATTGGGTCCAAAGACCAATCTCTACACCTTGCTGGTGGGCATAGTCTGTCAGACTCTTCAGGTTTTGGATATTACCGTCAAGCGTCTCCGTCTGACCATATCCGGCACCATAACCATCATTCGGAAGTAGCCAACCTAAAGGCATATCGTGTGCCTTATATCGGTCGATTACTGCTCGGGCAGAGAACTGGTAATTTCCTTTCTCTCCGTTGAGTGATTCTTTGATACCGCCGTTGTCCTTCTGACTTTCCTTATAGCGTTTGCCGTCTTCGAAAAGGATTCCTTTCTCGTCTTCTTTCCAGTAATCGCGGTTGTAAGCGTTCAGATGACCTTGATAGAAACCAAACTTCGGTAACAGAATCGGATTACCCGTCAGTTGATAGAAATCATTTAATAACGGAACTGCTCCATCATTGATCATAAAGAATACATCGAGGTAATCTGTCTCATGTGAAAGGGAAACAAGCCCTTTCTGAGAAGCACCGAAGTCATATTTACCAGGCTTGAAGGTGTACCACATGAAGCCATATCCGGCTGTTGACCAATAAAAAGGAGTAGGAGAAGCTACACCTCCATCTGTCCAACTGTTCTGGTTTACGATCGAAATACTTTTTCCCTTATGTGAAAAGCGTCCGTTTTGTACGCCGCCACCATAGAAGTATTCATCTGGTTGTTCCTGAAGGCTTAATCGAGTTTCGCCTTTTCCATAAGAAACGGGTTTCGCTTCTTCCAGTACAGTACGCTGAGTTGTCCGGTTTATGATTTTCATCCGGCCATCTTCTTTGGCGAATTGCAATTCGATCAGGTCTGTATAAATACGGATCTGACCGTTCTCATCCTTTATTTGTAATTCCGAAATCGGCTTTCTGGGTTGATCTACCAGAATTTGTGCTTCTGGTTGTGCTTCCGGATCGCGGATAATACCTCCTTGGTTATCTTGAAACATCCGGAAGATATTCGGACCATAAAAGTCGAATGTCATTCGCTGGCCATTCCTGAATACGAGGTCAACGGTTGTTGGGTTGATCCGTTGGGCACTGACAACGGGCGTTATTTCTGTTGTTATGACGGGGACCGATTCAGAAGGCTGGATTGCTAGCATCGGACCGCTCATCAATAACATCGGAAAAGCCCATATAAGCAGTTTGGGTTGTTTGTACACTTGTTTCATACCTGTTATTTTATAGAATAAGCCCAGGCGGATTCCAAAAGAAGCCAGCCTGAGCCAAATGAATAAATCTTTTTCTCATTAAAAAGCATCGCAGATGCTGATGCATTGCAGTTGCCGGTCGAATGTCGCTTTATCCAAAGAGGTAGTTACATGGATAGTAACTGCTTCACCCGGTATCAGATCGAAATAATTATCTGAAAAGAAGTTGTCGATACCTTCTAAACTCAAGAACACAGCTCGGGCAAATACGTCGCAACGTAGGGTTACATCAAATCCGTCGCCTGTAGCAACTGATTCTGTCTGTATAACGGCTTTCGGGAACGGAATGTCTTTGTAGCGGGTCAGGAAGTAATTGTTGGTGATGACTTGTTCCTGACCTTTCTCCTGGAAACGGGTGTGGATGAATACTTCATTTCTGTCTTTTCCGCTCAGTAACTCTTCCGTGGATGCGGTATATTGAATCTTACTGGTATTTGCCGGAACAGTTACCTGCTTAGTCTTCTCTGAAATAATATTCCCTTTCAGGTCGAGAACCCGTACCGTTAATTCTCCTTTGGTTGCCTTCAGACGGTCGGATACCATATAAATATTCACAGCTCCTTCTTCTTCAATGGGTGATACCAGAATATCCTGGAAAGATTTCTTGGTGAAGTAATGTTGAGCCTTCCAGCGTCCGTAGTAATCACGGCTGGCCCATGAAGCGACCGGCCAGCAGTCGTTGTGTTGCCAAACCAGTGATCCCATATTATAAGGCATCATCCGTCGGTGTGCTTCCATTGCTGTCTTGATGGCATCTCCTTGCAGTAGGATACTCAGGTAAAGCGTACTGGCAAAGTCTTTCGGTTGCCCATACTCCTGTTTGGTAATGGATTCAATACGTTCGTTCGCGATTGCTCCTCCACGCTGATGGGCCATCATGACATCCGAATAGATGTTATGATCTCGTTTTTCGGGGGCATATTTCAGTACGGACTGGTATTCGGGGAATGACTGGAATCCGTATTCCGAGAAAAACCTCGCTTTAATTTTATTGAACTGTGTGATAGGATCACGTCCTTGCCATACGTTCCAGTAGTGAGCATCTCCATCTGGATTCCAATCTTCTTTGCCTGATTCGCAGCGGGCTTCGGGATTTCCTCCATAGGGTGAAGAAGGCCAGTAAAAGGTTGTTGCATCGTATTCTTGAACGACTTCAGGCAGAAGATGCTGAAACAGGTCGTTATGATCTTTCCACATTTGGTCATATACACCCATCTTCTTGTATTTTCGCATCCAGCCCCAGTTAAACCAGGCCGTATGATTTTCGTTGTTACCGCACCAAATGGCCAAACAGGGGTGATTCCTTAGGCGGATAACATTATCGATGGCTTCGTGACGGATATTATCCAGCATTTCCGGATTCATCGGATAGGTACTGCAGGCAAACATGAAGTCTTGCCAGACCAGGATTCCATGTTGATCGCATAAATCATAGAATATGTCATTCTCGTAGATACCGCCACCCCAGACACGCAGCATGTTCATGTTGACATTCTTGGCATCCAGGATTGTCTTCTCGTAGCGCTCGGGCGTTACACGAGGCAAGAAGTTGTCTTGAGGAATATAGTTAGCTCCTTTGGCAAAGACTTTAACTCCGTTCAATTCAAAATAGAAGCTGTGTCCATACTCATCCTTCTCATTTACTACACGCAGACTGCGGATACCCAGATTGGTCGTTTCTGTATCGCAAGTCGTTCCGTTCATGGTAATGGAGGCTGTAAACGGATATAAGTGCGGTTCTCCCAGGCCATTGCTCCACCATAGTTTCGGTTGCCTGATGGTCAGGTCTGTTTCAATGACATTGATTCCTTTTTTTACCGGCATGGTTTTATGCCAGGTGTTTTTGATACCTTCTGCTGTGATGGTTAAAGTAACATCTCCTTCTTTATCCGCGATGACCGTGGCACGGGCTTTGATATCGGCTTTCTTGGCAGACACATTCGATTGGATATAATGGATGTTATCAATCTTGGCATCGTTCCAACCAACAAGGTAAACCGGTTTCCAGATTCCACTTGTTACAAAACGTGGTCCCCAATCCCAACCATAATGATAACCGGCTTTTCGGACCAGCACACTTAGTTTGTTGTCGAAGATTCCACCGTTTTCTGACTGGTCATTTCCGGCTTCAATCGGGTAGGGAATGTCCTTATATTTGGGTAAGTCTACTTTGATCGGAGAATGAAGATAGACTCGCAATTCATTTTCTTCCTTCTTCAATAATCCTTTGACATCAACTTTCCATTCCCGGAACATATTGTTTGCTTTCAGGATACATGAATCATTCAGATAGACGTCGGCATACGTATCCAGTCCTTTGAAATCGAGTTCGATGTTATCCTTATTATAAAGTTCTTCATCAACCTTCAATGTTGTCTTATATTCCCAGTCTTCTTTGTCAACCCACTGAATGGCGCGTTCGTTCAGCCGGAAGAACGGATCTTCAATGATCTGATTGTCCATCAGGTCTGTTTGTACAACACCTGGAACAGTTGCCGGATACCAGTTATTACCCCGAACTTGTTTGAAGCTCCATCCTTGGTTGATCTCTTGTTGAATTAATCCTTCTGCTCCAATGGGAGTTGCCAATAGGGCTGTTCCCAACAGGAATGCAGAAAATCTTGTTTTGTGTTTCATGCTTTATTCGTTTTTATAGATGTGTTATACTGCAATGAAGAGGTATGTTTATAATGATTCCATTTCTTCTAAGATACTACATGCCATGGCAACAGTCGGTACATCCTTGATGACGATGCTTCTTTTCCCGTTCACTTCTTTCAGGTTACATATCCGGGGATGCTTTTGAATGTATGCCAATAACTGGCCAAAGGCATGACTTTGATAATAAGGACTGTCATCGGCTGATACCAGGTACATATTCATCTGACCTTTCTTCAAGACTACTTTCTCGATACCCAACGACCGTGCCATACGACGAAGACGGACGATACGAATCAATTCTTTTCCTTCTTTCGGAATCTTTCCGAATCGGTCTTCCAGGCGGGCACTAAAGGCTTTTATGTCTTCTTCCCGTTCCATATTGTCCAACTCTCGATACAGTGAGATACGTTCGGAGTCATTTGGAATATACGTAGGAGGGAAGAGCATTTCCAAATCACTTTCTATATAGGTTTCCTTGACAAAGTCTTTGCCCTCTTTTTCTTTTCCGTCCGATAGTTCGTTATACAGATCAGAGAACTCGTCGTTCTTCAGTTCATCAACGGCCTCTTCCAGTATCTTCTGATAAGCTTCATATCCCAAGTCGGCGATGAAGCCGCTTTGCTCGGCGCCCAGCATGTTACCGGCACCGCGGATATCAAGATCTTGCATGGCGATATGAATACCACTGCCCAACTCGGAGAAACTTTCAATGGCTTGCAGGCGGCGACGAGCTTCCTGCGTAAGTGAACTTAGTGGCGGTGACAAGAGGTAGCAGAATGCCTTTCGGTTACTTCTACCCACGCGTCCGCGGAGCTGATGCAGATCCGACAAGCCGAATTGCTGGGCGTTATTGATGATAATGGTGTTGGCATTCGGAACGTCGATACCGCTTTCGATGATACTTGTCGCTACCAGTACGTCGTATTCGTAGTTCACGAAGTCGAGAATCTTCTTTTCCAGTTCTTCCGGTTCCATCTGTCCGTGTGCTACACAGACACGGGCATCGGGAACTTCCCGTTTCACCAAGGCTTCTATCTCGTAGATATTCTGAATACGGTTGTTGATGAAGAAAACTTGTCCGTTACGACTCATCTCGAAGTTGATGGCTTCGCGGATGATGTCCGGATTGAAGCGTTCTACTTCCGTCTGTACCGGATAACGGTTGGGCGGAGGTGTCGTAATGCTACTCAGATCTCGAGCTCCCATCAACGAGAATTGAAGGGTTCGCGGAATCGGAGTGGCTGTCATTGTCAGGGTATCTACGTTTGTCTTGAGCTGTCGTAGTTTTTCTTTGACGGATACACCGAATTTCTGTTCTTCGTCAATGATCAGAAGTCCCAGATCCTTGAATACAACGTCTTTACTTACGATACGATGTGTACCGATCAGAATATTGACGCTTCCTTCCTTGACATCTTTCAGCACGTGCTTGATCTGGGTTGTCGTACGTGCCCGGCTGATATATTCAATCCGGCAAGGGAAATCCTTGAGCCTTTCTTTGAATGTCTGGAAATGTTGGAAGGCCAGTACGGTTGTTGGGACCAGTACAGCTACTTGTTTATTGTCTGATACGGCTTTGAAAGCAGCCCGAATGGCTACTTCTGTTTTTCCAAAGCCTACATCTCCACAGATCAGGCGGTCCATTGGGCGCTGACTTTCCATATCGGCCTTTACTTCGGCTGTCGCTTTCATCTGGTCGGGTGTATCTTCGTAGATGAAGCTAGCTTCCAACTCTTGTTGCATGAAGCTGTCGGGACTGTAGGCAAAACCTTTTTCCTGTTTGCGTTTGGCATATAGCAGGATAAGATCGCGGGCGATGTCTTTCACCTTCTTCTTGGTGCGTTCCTTCATCTTTTCCCACGCACCGGTACCCAGCTTACTTAGTTTCGGAGGTTCGCCATTATCCTTTCCTTTGTATTTGGACAGTTTATGAAGTGAATGGATACTGACAAAGATCGCATCGTGATTCTGATAAATCAACTTGATGACTTCTTGTATCTTTCCGTTTACTTCCATGCGTACCAAGCCACCAAACTGACCGATACCGTGATCAATGTGTACGATATAATCACCTGGTGTAAACTGATTCAGCTCTTTTAGTGACAAGGTAATCTTTCCGCTTCGGGCTTTGTCGCTTTTCAGGCTGTATTTGTGGAAACGGTCAAACAACTGATGGTCGGTAAAGCAACATATCTTCAACTGGTCGTCGGCAAAACCACTATGGATGGTTTTGTTGACAGCCGTGAACGGGATATCTTCTTTCCGGTCTTCAAAGATGGCACGGATACGCGCCGCCTGCTTTTCGACATCACTAAGTATGTATAAGGAATACCCGTCTTTCAGATATTGCTGAAAAGTAGTACTGACCAAGTCAAAATTCTTATGGAAGATGGGTTGTACCTGAGTCTGGAAGTTGATGGTCGCATCGGGTGTTCCTACGGCGTGTGTCCCGAATTGGATAAGTCGCAAATCGAGAGCTGCGTGCATAAACAAGTCCCATTGAACCAACTTAGAGTGCATCAACTCAGCACTGGTAAATGATTCTTCGTCGGCTACAACCGGTTCTTCGTTCCAGATAGCTCCGATCCGTTCGCGACACCAGGCAAGATCATGAACTACCAGGTTTGTTTGCTGAGGAAGAGTTTCCAGAAGACATTTTCCTGTCGCATTTTTCTTGCTGACTTCCGATACGATATAGATGCTATCCAGTTTTTCTTTGGAAAGCTGACTTTCTACATCAAAGCTACGGATCGTTTCTACCTCATTCCCGAAAAAGTCGATACGATAGGGAAACTCGAAAGAATAGGAAAATACGTCGAGGATACTACCACGGATGGCATATTGTCCCGGTTCGTAAACATAATCAACCTGCTCGAATCCATAACTGTCGAGTACATCTGCCACGAACATATTGTCGAGCTTCTCACCCGTATGAATCTGCAACGTATTTTGTTGCAAGGTATCCTGCGAAACCACTTTCTCGGCAATGGCTTCCGGATAGGAAACGATCATAAACCGTGCTTCCGGATTCTGTAAAACACTCAATACTTCGGTTCGCAAGATTTCATTGGCCGCATCAATGTGTCCGTATTTGATATCACGCCGATAAGCAGATGGGAAGAAATAGATAGATTCATCGCCCATCAGCTGTTTCAAATCATTATAAAAGTAACCGGCTTCTTCCAAATCGTTCAGCAGACAGATGAAACGATTGTTCCCTTTTTTGAAAAGGGCTGCCACCATCATCGCCGGAGCAGAACCATTCAATCCCTTCAAACTAATATTTTGATCTTTGTCTGCCTGTATCAGTTGATGAAGAGCTGTTATCCCGCTATGCGAAGTATATAAGTTGAGTAATTCCTGTATATCCATAAAAATCTCCAGACGGACCTGATGCGTCCGTTTTTGTTTCTATTGCAAATGTAGGAATTATCCATTAATCTCTGGTTGTATAGGAGCGGATTTGTCAATGCGTCGGTGGCTTAGTTGAAAACACAAGATGAAAAACTTTACATGTCGGGAGATAAAAGTCATGATCCCGTTTCTAATTCTTTAGTTCACGCTGCGGATTACTTAGTTCACGTCGTGGTTTAAGTAGTTCACGCCGTGGATTACTTAGTTCACGCCGTGAACTAAAGAATTGCCTATAAGATGAAGAAGTTTAAGTACCGTCTTTGATCGATTTCTGTCGATCGTAAATGAAAAGAGAAGGAGTGCAGAAGATGAAGAAAAAGGAAGAGTTCAGGTTGAAGAAAACAAAAAGAGAGATTTGCCCAACGGACAAATCCCTCTTCTTCTGTATTATTTCAAAAAACTTTTTATCCTTCAATAGCAGCTTGAGCCGCAGCCAGACGTGCGATAGGCACGCGGAACGGAGAACAAGAAACGTAGTCTAATCCTACTTTATGGCAGAACTTCACAGATGAAGGTTCGCCACCATGTTCACCACAAATACCGCATTTCAGTTCCGGACGTACTGAACGACCTTTTTCTACTGCCATCTGAACCAACTGACCTACACCATTCTGGTCTAATACCTGGAACGGATCGACTTTCAGGATCTTCTTTTCCAAGTAAACAGGTAAGAAGGAAGCGATGTCGTCGCGAGAATAACCGAATGTCATCTGAGTCAAGTCGTTTGTTCCGAATGAGAAGTATTCAGCACGAGAAGCGATACGGTTGGCAGTCAGAGCTGCACGCGGAATCTCAATCATTGTACCTACTTTGAATGGGATTTCAATACCTTCTTTTTCGAACAATGCTGCTGCTGTTGCGCGGATTACTTTTTCCTGTGCCTCGAATTCATACAAGATACCAGTCAATGGAACCATGATTTCCGGATGAGGATCGTAACCTTCTTTCTTCAATTCAATAGCTGCACCCAGAATTGCCTCAGTCTGCATTTCCGTAATTTCCGGATAAGTATTACCCAGACGGCAACCACGGTGACCTAACATCGGGTTGTGTTCGCATAAGTTTTCTACACGCTGACGAATGTATTCTACGGTTACACCCATTGCTTTTGCCATTTCTTCCTGACCTTTCTGATCGTGAGGAACGAATTCATGCAAAGGAGGATCGAGCAGACGTACATTCACCGGACAACCATCCATGGCTTTGAAGATACCTTTGAAATCAGCTTTCTGGTAAGGTAATAATTTAGCCAAAGCTTTACGACGTCCTTCTACATCCGGAGCCAAGATCATTTCACGCATGGCTACGATCTTCTGATTGTCGAAGAACATGTGTTCTGTACGACACAAACCGATACCAACGGCACCAAAGCTGCGGGCTACTTCTGCATCATGCGGCGTATCAGCGTTGGTACGTACTTTCAGACGAGTATATTTATCACACAAGTTCATTAACTTAGCGAAATCTCCTGAAACTTCAGCGGCTTTTGTAGGAACTTCACCTTGATAAACTTCTCCGGTACTACCATTCAAAGAGATGAAATCACCTTCTTTCAGCAATACACCATCAATTTCTACGGTACGTGCTTTATAATCTACATTGATGGCACCAGCACCAGATACACAACATTTACCCATACCGCGGGCAACAACAGCAGCGTGAGAAGTCATACCTCCGCGAGCTGTCAAAATACCTTCTGCAACGGTCATACCAGCCAAGTCTTCCGGAGAAGTTTCGATGCGAACTAATACGACACGGTGACCATCGGCGCGCCATTTTGCTGCATCTTCTGCAAAGAATACAATCTGACCGCAAGCTGCACCCGGAGATGCCGGTAAACCGCGAGTCAATACTTTAGCCTGACGCAAAGCTTCTTTGTCAAATACCGGATGCAGCAATTCGTCCAGTTTATTTGGTTCGCAACGCAGAACAGCCGTCTTTTCGTCGATCAAACCTTGTTCCAGCATTTCCATTGCAATCCGAACCATAGCTGCACCAGTACGTTTACCATTACGAGTCTGCAAGAACCACAACTTACCTTCCTGAACTGTAAATTCCATATCTTGCATATCATGGTAATGGTTTTCAAGCTTCGTCTGGAGTTCATCCAATTCTTTATAGATAGCCGGCATCGCTTCTTCCATAGACGGATATTTGCTGGCACGTACTTCTTCTGAAATACCTTGTAATTTTGCCCAACGTTGAGAACCGATCTTAGTAATCTGTTGCGGAGTACGAATACCTGCTACAACATCTTCACCTTGTGCATTGATCAAATATTCACCATTGAACAAGTCTTCGCCGGTAGCAGCATCACGAGAGAAGCAAACACCCGTAGCTGAAGTATCGCCCATGTTTCCAAATACCATGGCCTGAACGTTAACAGCTGTTCCCCATTCAGCAGGAATACCTTCCATTTTACGGTAAAGAATAGCACGTTCGTTCATCCAAGAGTCAAATACGGCACAGATAGCACCCCACAACTGTTCGTAAGCGTTGTTTGGGAAATCTTTACCTGTCTGCGCTTTTACAGCTTCCTTGAAGCGAACAACCAATTCTTTCAGGTCGGCAACTTCCAGTTCATTGTCTAAGCGAACACCTTTATGCTTCTTAACATCTTCGATGATTGCTTCAAACGGATCAATATCTTCTTTGTTGGTCGGTTTCATACCCAATACAACGTCACCGTACATTTGTACGAAACGGCGATATGAATCCCACGCAAAACGTTCGTTTCCAGTTTTACGGGCTAATCCGGCAACAACTTCGTCGTTCAAACCTAAGTTAAGGATAGTATCCATCATTCCCGGCATAGAAGCACGAGCTCCTGAACGGACAGAAACCAATAATGGATTCTCTACGTCGCCGAATTTTGATTTCATCAATTCTTCTACGCCTTTAATAGATTTTTCTACGTCGTCTTTCAATAACTCAACAACAGCGTCTTTCCCTTTTTCGAAGTATTCATTACAAACTTCAGTTGTAATTGTAAAACCGGGAGGAACAGGAACGCCGATCAAGTTCATTTCGGCAAGGTTTGCACCTTTACCACCTAATAGGTTTCTCATGTCTGCTTTTCCTTCAGCGTGACCATTACCGAAGGTATAGACTCTTTTTTTCTCCATAATATAATTAGTTTTAACTTAGATGTTAGTTTTGTTTCTCATCTTAAACTCTTGCAAATATATGGTTTTATATATTTTTCGACCTGTTTTGGGTTATAGTTTTTTATATGTTTTTAAACCATAGTATAGTTTGATTCGTTTTTATTCCTTATATTTGTGTGCGGAAATTTGATGACTGCCTATTTCTCCCTTGTGCAAACTTCTTTTAATTGCTTCCCCAATTGTTGTGCGCAAGCATATCCTTCTTCATATAATGCATGTAATTTGGAGATATTCCTTTCTGTTCGGGTAACCTGTAAAGGCTTTTGTGGCCGGATAACAAGGGCTTTTCCTTCTGCTTCCAGAGAATCAATATAATCCAGTACTTGGTTGTAGTTTTTATAACGCATACGCAGTCGTTCCTGTATGGCTGGATATTGATGGTAAATAAAAGAGGGTAGATAAAACTCTTTATCAGTTTTCCGGTATCCTTTGTTGCGGGTCAGGATTATGACATTCTGTTTAAAGCCTTCGTCTATGGCTCGTTGGATAGGAATGGCATCGCAGACACCTCCGTCTACCATTGGTATATGGTCAACATACGAGATTGGACACATCACTGGCAAAGAACAGGATGCTTTACAGGCATCAATAGTCCGTTTGAAATCTTGTCTTTCTTCGATATACTCGGCTTTACCAGTGAGACAGTTACTGGTAACCATCACGAAACGACCCGGATATGCTTTGTATGCCTCAAAATCGAATGGATAATATTTGTCAGGATATTCATAGAACAGGAAATTCAGGTCAATGTATCCGTTCCCTTTCAGCAAGTGTTTTATACCGATGTAATTATGCTTTTGGAGTAGTTCTATATTGCTGAAATAGGACCGTCCACGCTGTCGGGAAATGTAAGAAATACCATTGCTGGCGCCTGCTGATACACCAATCACATATGGAAACCAAAGTTGATTGTCCATGAGGTAATCTAATACACCGACGGTGAAGATTCCACGCATTCCTCCACCTTCCAAGACTAA
>OHQT01000130.1_pt1 | contig 47551 bp, 44 predicted proteins | sample 1578221 | NCBI WGS metagenome assembly OHQT01 (sample SAMEA3879547, study PRJEB24766) | human gut metagenome | biome: human-associated habitat; feature: feces | place: USA | collected 1985/1987
GGGGTCGTTGGTTCGAATCCGACAAGAGGCTCGAAAATTGTTTAAATGGTAAACGGAGAGTGGATCGTGTCCGCCCTCCGTTTTTTCGTTAACCAGATAATTAATTCTTCAACATAAAGAATAATGAAACAAGAATATGATATAACCATCAAACAGTCAAAATCATACCGGCTTTCCGGCCAGATTGCGAAGTGGATGGACAGATATTACCTTGACGCCGTGGCCGGACTGCTGTTTGAAGGGATTGGAGATATTCTTACACAGCTGCTGACATTGCCGTACATTTACGTCAGCGCAGTGAAAATAAAATCGTTGCCGCTTACGCTGGCGGTAATATACAACGCTTTATGCGACCTGGCCATAGGTCTTGTTCCTTTTTATATAGGTAATGTGCTGGACTTTTTCAAGAAGTCGTACAGGCAGAATTTCAGACTTATTACGGGGTTCATCGAGGGCGACAAGGATACCATTCGTGAGGTAAACCGCAAGGCGGCAATCACCGCCGTGCTGATTGTGGTGCTCTGTGTCATTATCTATTTCCTCGTGTTGTTGGCCATAAAAGTTACTACGTGGCTATGGGACGCGATTACAGGACTGTTTTAATGCCAATTAATAAAAATCGGATTTATTGTTATGCAGATACTTATAGGATGTGCCAAGGACATGGACGATAGCGCCATTGGGCGCGACCCGTTTACCACCAAGCCGTTGTTCGGCGAACAGGCTGTGAGCAATGCGCTGCAAATGATGAGGTATGACGAAGAGGAACTTGCCCAAATGCTGGGTTGCAACCTTCAGATAGCTCGGCAGAATCGCCTGCGTTACCTTCATTTTCTTGACGAAAAGCCGTCTACTCAGGCCGTTTATGCCTATACGGGGATAGTGTTCAAATATCTTGACGCCGCAAGTCTGGGCGACAAAGACTTTGAGTACATGCAACGGCACTTGTGGATAACGTCGTTTCTTTATGGTCTGCTGAGGCCTACTGACGCCATCCGTCCTTACCGTCTTGAAGGAAATGTTGTGCTTCCGGACAACGGCGTTACGATGTTCGACTATTGGAAGCCGTTGCTGACAGACATTTTCATTGAGTCAATCAAGGCTGACGGCGGTGTATTGCTTGACGTTGCAAGCAACGAGATGCGGCGGTTGTTCAACTGGCGGAAGGTTGTCCGTGAGGTTAAAGTCGTCAGTCCGGAGTTTCTCGTGCGTAAAAACGGACGGCTGAAGACCGTTGTCGTGTATGCAAAAATGTGCCGTGGGGCCCTTGCCAGGTATGCTGTTACCAAGAGGATAAGCAATCCCGAAGCGCTGAAGTCATTTACATTCGAGGGTTTCACGTACAGTGATGCCGACAGTAAGGACGGAGGTATGGCGTTCGTTCTTGAATGAATATAAAAAGAGAGGTTAAGAGCAAAGGAACAACGGCCTTGCTCTTAACCTTTCATAGTTAGCTGGATTCCGTCACGCAAGCTCTACAACGGTTATTCCCGCGCCGCCGAACTGTACGTGTTCGTCACGGTACGACTCAACGTCGGGCCTTGTCGCGAGATATTGGCGGATAAGTTGGCGCAGTATTCCGGTGCCTGTTCCGTGCAATATGCGCACCCTCTTGACGCCTACGAGGATAGCGTCGTCAATAAAATAGGTTACTGCCGTCAGGGCCTCGTCGCCCCTCATGCCGCGCACATCGATGTCCTGCTTGAAGTTGAGTTTGTGCTCATCCATCGTTTCCCGTGTCTGCCGTCCAACCGAAACGTATGCCCTTGGCTCCTCTTTCTTGGGTGCTTCGGCGTGTTCAAGCCGTTCTGCACGCATCTTGGTGCGCATGTCGCCGAATATTACGGTGGCCATTTTACCGTCGAGACTTTCTATTTTGCCAACGCTGCTGAGGCCTTTTATACGAACCGTGTCACCCTGTTTCAGCGGCGCGACGGCTACAGGTGAAGGTGTTGCGTTAGCGGATTGTTGATTGTTCGTTTTCAGTTTTTCATTCTCTTTCTCCTTTTCCCGCTTCCGCTTTTCCTTTCTTGCCCTGCGCTCCTGTATCTGGCGCATCTTGCGGGCTATCATCTCGTCGTTTGCGGCAGTGTCAATCTCCTTCACGCCGGCCTTGAATGCCTCAAGCTGTTCGCGTATTTTCTTCGTTTCTTCCTTCTCAGCCTGGCTTTCGCGTATCTCCTTTATCGTGCGCTCAATCATCTTGTTGCTCTCCTTGAGCACTTCCTCTGCCTGTTCCTTGGCCTTGCGCAGTATGTCCTTACGACTCTGTTCCAGTTCCTTCACCTCGTTTTCGTAACGGGCGATGGTCTGCTCCAGATTCTTCTCGCGCTGGTGAATGGTCTGGCGTTTGTTCTCCCAATAGCGCTTATCACGTACAATGTCCTGCAGGTATTTGTCGCTTTGGATATAGTCACTGCCGACAATTTCGCTGGCAGCCTTTATCACGTCTTCGGGCAATCCGATTTTGCGTGCAATCTCGATGGCGAACGAACTGCCCGGATTACCTATCGAGAGCTGGAACAGCGGACGCATTTGCTGGCGGTCGTACAGCATTGCTCCGTTGACAACACCGTCATGGCTGTCGGCAAAATGCTTCAGGTTCTGGTAGTGGGTGGTAATTACTCCGTACGCCTGTTTTGCGCAAAACTGCGCCAACACGGCCTCGGCTATCGCGCCGCCTATTTGCGGCTCGGTGCCCGTGCCGAACTCGTCGATGAGCAGCAGTGTCGAGTCGTCGGCATAGCGCATCATCTGTTTCATGTTCATAAGATGGCTCGAGTAGGTGCTGAGGTCGTTCTCTATACTCTGTTCGTCGCCAATGTCGATAAAGATGTTCTTGAAAACGCCCGTCCGTGAACGCTCGCCTATGGCTACGGACAGTCCGCATTGCAGCATGTACTGAGTCAGTCCGGCTGTCTTGAGGCACACCGACTTACCGCCGGCGTTAGGCCCTGATATGATGAGTATGCGTTTGTCCCGTGTCAGCATGATGTCAAGCGGCACCACGCTCTTGCCTTGTTTCTCGAGCGAAAGCCGCAGCAGGGGGTGGGCTGCCTGTATCCAGTCGATGTGCGGATAAGCGTTTACGGCAGGTTCAATGCCCTTTATCAGGCGCGCCAGTTCTGCTTTGGCGTGTATAAGGTCTATTGTGGCAAGGAACTTATACGACTCGAGTATCGGCTTGACATGCGGACGCACAAGCTTGGCGAACTCAGTCAGTATGCGTATGATTTCCCGCCGCTCGTCGGCCTCAAGCTCCCTTATCCTGTTGTTGGCCTCGACCACTTCGGCAGGCTCGATAAACACCGTCTTGCCTGACGCCGACTCGTCGTGCACAATGCCGCGAATCTTTCTCTTAAGTCCCTGCGATACAGGTATGACAAGGCGTCCGTCGCGTATGGCGGGGGTAACGTCTTTCTCTACCAATCCCTCGCTCTGGGCCGCCCGCAATATACCGTTCAGGGTGCGTGATATGCTGCCTTCCGTGCGCGACAGCTCCCTGCGGATGTCCGCCAGTTGCGGAGATGCGCTGTCCTTTATCTTTCCGAACTTGTCAAGTATCGTGTCGATACGTTGCACCAGCTGCGGAAATGTCATCACGTCTTCAGTCAACCGGTGCAGCGCAGGGTAGGGGTATGTGCGTTCCTCGCCGTCGTTATCGTCGTCGGAACGGTTGAGGTAGTTTACAATCTGGTTGATTGTGTCGAGCGAACGGCGCAGGTCAAACAGTTCGCCTTCGTCAAGATGCGTGCCTTCAAGGCGCAGGCGGGCTACGGCCTGGCGCACGTCGAAGAAGTAGTGCATGGGAAAGTCGTCGGCTTCCTCTTGCAGACGCCTGAACTCGCGCACTTGAGTGAGCCATTCGTTTATCACGTCCGACTCGCCGCTTGGTTGTATGGCGTCAACCATCTCTTTGCCCAATGTGCTTAGGCAACGTTCCTTCAGTAATGTCCTTATTTCGTCAAAGCCGATTTTGCTTTCGAAAGTCTTTGGGTAAATCATGCTGCAAAATTACTCATTTTATATGGAAAACAATGGCGCAGGGAGATAATAAAAAGCGAAAAGGTGGTGAAAGGAGAGTCTAAAAGGCCGTCTTCGCAATTGCAAAGGACGGTCTTTTAGACAGCCAAAGGCCGCCTTTTACAGTCTAAGAAGCGGCCTTTTAGATTGCAATCAAATTGGCATTGCTCGATTAATGGATGGCATGGAGACACCTGTCTGTGAGAAAAACCGTAAGCAAACAGCCGCTGTTTACTTACGGTTCTTTCAATATGGATATCCTTGCGCAGTTCTTTTCCGACGAAAAGCGCCGTGTTCCGACATTGTGTCGGCGCACGGCGCTACAACGATTCTACTAATTTACTTATTTAACGGATTATGACTTTCTTGCCGTTATGGATGTAAATGCCCCTCGTCGGGTGCTCAACGCGCATTCCCTGCAGGTTGTAGTAGTTGTCGTCCTCAGTCTTATCAATCTCAATATTATTTATGCCTGTTCCTCCTTCGTCTTCAAACTCAAGCTCAATGCTGCCTTCGGCGGGTGTAATGTCGGTAGGCGTCTCGAGGTAAGCCTTGTTGGCCTCTACGGTAGTTCCGGCAGCTACGAGGCTGAACGTAACGTCGCTTTCATTGAAGATATAGAGCGATGCGCCTTCGGCTGACGCGCTTATCTGCTGTTCCCAGTCGCCTATAGCTTTCAGGTAGTTGGTTCCGAGACCGTCGATATCATCTATCACGGGTATTTCATACGTGCCAGGTTCACCCTTAACTATTATGCCTGTGTATTCCGGCACTTGGCTTATAGGAGTAAGGGTGACTCTACCCGTACCCACGGCGCTTGCGTAATAAGCCGTTATTCCGGAATTTGTAAAGTCTATGGTCTTGTCGCTTTTGCTGTATGTCGCAATGCCCTCCGTCCCGATAGTAACGGCTACGGCGTCATAACTGTCGGGATAGGTTGTAAGCTCGACCTTGGTTATGGTGACTGCATTGCCGGTTATGATAATGCCATCTCTTTGGATGATTCCAAGAATAGTGGCGTTAAGTAATCCATAAGAGAATGTCTGTTCCCCTGTTGAAGCTGCAGGGCTTGTCTCACAATCTGAATCGAACGCGGTCCATCCATTAGGATTGCCTATTCGAATGTTGGCATTCTCACCTGCATTTGTAAAAGTTATAGTAATAATGTCTCCTATTTTAGCCTTGGCAAGCGCTCCTCTGCTGTCATAACTTAAGTTGATAGAATTATCAGATAGATCCCAACCAAGTGACTTTGAACCGCTCCATATTTCGGTAGTAGTTCCATCATCGGGAGTAATATCACTGCCGCCTTCTTCAGTTCTGGCAGTAATATTATTGAATATCACGTAATGTCCGTTGAGACTCATGCCGTTTTGTTTTATTAGGTCAACCTGTTGATTGGTGAGGTTAACCTCAATATCGTCATCATTATCAATATTAATTACACCGTTTTCTCCGTTGAGGATAGGTGTTCCTACACCGTCAACCCATACGTTAACCTGACATTGATAATACGTCTGATTTGCAGCGGTAGCGCCATCAATGTCTCGTTCTATTGAGAAAACAAGTTTGTCTCCATATTCAAGTGACGAAAAATTAGTAGACGGTATGTCCACGCCACTCCAGCCTCCTGTTGAATGAGGTCCTGTCCACACTGTTCTCATCTCTGCGTTTGCTGAGATTATAGCTGCCGTAAGCAGCAGTAAGGTTGTAAAAATTTGTTTCATAATTAATGTTGGATTAGATATTTGATTGTTTCGGTTGGTTTATTTAACAGATGAAGGAGCCCACCGTTTTATGTGCGCCCCTTCATTTGTTAAAGTATTTACCTGCGCTCTATTCTTATGTTACCGATACGGAAGTCGGCCGTGTAAGCTGCCGTCGGCTGGAACGCTATGCGCAGCGACTGCCACGTGTCAGGCGCCATTATTCCGGCTACTGCTATCGGCGCGAGCGGCAGGGTTATTGTCTGCCATTCGTCATGCGTGTTGAGGCCTGCTCCGTCGCCCGGAGTCCATGTGTAAAGGTCGCCCCAGTTGAACGAGAGCTGCAGTGGCGAAGCCTGAGTCAGCGGAGTGCCGTTAGGCGTATATACCTCGAACTTCAGCACGTAGTCGTCAAGGCTTCCGGCCTGGCTGAGGTCGCCAAGGTCGGCAGAGTTGATCATGTTGCAGCTGAGGTCAACGGTGTTCCATGCCCATGCGTCGAACGTTCCCGTGAAATGCAGGTGCTGGCGCCCAAGTGAGGTCTCTTCTGCGGAGGTAGCGTCGTCGCCTTCGATGCTGTAAACTATCGTTCCGTCGTTATTGAAAGACACTCCGCTGAAGTCGCCGTACAGAAGGTTCTGTGTCGGACGGTATGGCAGGCTTATGGTCTGTTCGCCGTCATTGTTGGAATATACAATCTCGAGCGTGCTGTTGTCAGGCGTATCGGCAGGAATCTCGGCCTTCATCGACGTGTTGGTGATTGAGCCTACGCCGAGCGGCGTACCGTTAAGCATTACTTGTGAGGATGTTCCGAAGTCATAGAAGTCGAAGTTAAGCCCGAGGATTGTCACGGAGTCGCCAGGATTGACGAACTCGCTTTGCAGTCCGGTTATGCTTAACTGCGGGAACGGAACGGTAAAGTTGTATGACGTCGAGCCTTGGTCGGTTGTATATACAATCTGGTTGTTCTCTTCAGACGACCGTTCAGAAGGTATTACAACGTTGGCCGACGTGGAGTAAGTGTACACCTGCGTGAGGTCGGCTTCAACGTTGTTGAACGTTATGCTGCGCGCGTTGTTGAGGTTGCGGCCCACGATTCGTATCATCTGCCCTACCTGGCCTTCCGTTATCGGGTTTTCCAGCAGGGTGTCGCCCACTTCGTACACGGCGGTTATTACCGGCGCGCCTTGGTTGGCCTGGTCTTCAAGAGCCGTGTAGCCCTCGTCGTAATCAACGATGTCGTTGCAGCTTGCGAAAGCAAACAGTGCCAGGGCTGCGGCCATGTATTTTAACATATTCTTTTTCATGTTACTGATATTTTTGTATGCACGTTAGTTGTCAACCATTGGTTAAGCCCATCCTGGGTTGTTCTCAGTGATGGCGTGGTTGGTGTTAAATTCGGAGTTTGGTATCGGGAACAGCAGGTTACGCTCCGTACGGGTCTTGTTGCCGTTGCTGTCTTCGTTGGTACCGATAGCGTTCATTGCGTCAAGGTATATGCCCCAGCGTATGAGGTCCCAGCGGCGGTCAGCCTCGCAAGCGAACTCTTTGGCGCGCTCCTCGATTATGGCGCTACGCATCTTTTCCTGGGTGTCGAGCGCTCCGTTGCCCGTGAGAGAAGCCTCCGCGGCGTTAGAACGCCTGCGTACGTCGTTGAGATGTATTATTGCTTCTTCGGGATGTCCAAGCTCGTTCTCTGCTTCGGCGTAGATGAGCTTGACGTCGGCGTAGCGCAGGAAAGGCCAGTTGGCGTCCGCATTCTCCGTCGCGGCATTTGTTACGTCGGAGTATTTTGTCGTGAACGCGAGGCATTCGCTTGTCATATTATAATAGTAACTAACGCCGTCAGCGTATATTCCGCTGGGTTCTCCAACCCGTTCTCCGGCCAGGTTGGTTCCGGTTGCCATGATACTGTATTCCTCAGTCAACGGATAGAAGAAGCCAAGGTTGCCGTCTTGATGTCCGTTTACGCGCCAGCGGTGCCTTACGCCTTGTGTTATTCGGTAGTCGTCGTGTTCAAACAAATCGTACCAGTGGCGTGTGCAGCCAGTCCAGCCACCGCTTGCTATGAAGTCGGAGCCGGGAGCCATCAGGTAGCCTGCATACTGAGTGTGCACTTGTGTGGAATAAGTGTCGTTGCCGTCAGCCGACGCAACTGAGAACATAAACTCCGAAGCGGTGCATGAGGACTTCAGCCATAATTGGTTGTAAGGCAGCAGTTCATAATCACCGTATTCGCCCGTGATAACGTCGTGAGCCCATTGTGCGGCAAGAGTGTACAGCTCGTGCGAGTCCATGTTCTCGTATCCGCTTACGGCTCTCTTGCTGAATGTCATGCTTCTTAACGGTGCGTAAGCTTTGTCGTCGCCATCTCCGTCGTATGCGCCTCCCGTCCTTACGGTTATTTGAGTTCCAGCCGGCATTGCCGCTGCGGCCATGGTCGCATAGACTTTGGCAAGCAATCCTGCTGCGCTACCTGCGTTCACGTGGCCCGCCTGGTATGCCTGGTCGGTGTTCTTATACATCATGTAAGCCGCATCCTGAAGGTTGTTTATGATGTAGGTGTACACTGAGTCGACGCTCTGGCGCGGTTGGTTCTTGTCTGAAGTGTCGACTTCAGGTTGTACGGGAACAGGTCCGTATGCACGTACCAGCAGGAAATATGCGAAAGCCTTGTGGAATTTTACCTCGCCTATTGCATTGTTTTTTACGGCGTCGGTTATGTTGTTCATTGCACGGATGTGCCTTTCTGCCAGATTGGCGCGGCCTATGAGGTTGTAGCAACCGTTCCAGAGCGCATCCTGTAATGCCAAGGCGTCGTCAGTTCCTTGGAAGTTGCCGGCTCCGAAGCTGCCGAACAGCCAGTCGGGACCTGATATATAGTCGGCGTCTTGCTCAAGAACTCTCGGGAAGTAACCCCAGCGGAACATGTCGTTCACCCACTTGCTGTAAACGCCCGTTACCCATTGTGAAGCTGCGTCCTCGCTGTCGCCAACCATGTCGGGAGTGATGAAGCTGTCCGGGTCTTCCTCTATCCAGCTTGTACAGCCGTTAAACGCGCTTGCGCCCATAAGGAGCGTGAGGGCTGATAATATAATCTTTTTCATTTTTATATATCTGTTTAGAATGTGAAATTGAGTCCAAGCGTAAATGTACGCGCGCTCGGATATGAATAACTGTCAACTCCAGGTGTTGCTGCATTTGCTCCACCGGCATTTACGTCAGGATCAAACCAACTGTAGTTTGTGATGGTGAAGACGTTGTTTGCAGTGAACGAAATGTTCAGTTTCTGGATTCCAGGGAACGGTTTAAGCCAATCGTATGACAGGGTGATGTATTTCATCTTAAGGTAGCTGCCGTTTTCAACATATCTGTCACTGAACAGCCATTCGCGTGTATATCCTGCGGTTGGTTTCGGCCATTTAGCGTTGGCGGCGTTCTCTACCGTCCATCGGGAGTCGTATGCTTCCTGTGTGATGTTTCCGTAGTTGCCCATCTCGATGTCTGTGAGGTTGTAGTTCAGGATGTCATTGCCTTGCGAACCTTGCAACATGAATGAAAGTGTAAAGTTCTTCCACGACAGGTTGCTGGTGAAACCATACGTAAAGTCGGGATTAGTGTCGCCTATTATCGTGCGGTCGGCAGCTGTTATCTGTCCGTCTCCGTTCAAGTCACGGTACTTTATCTCGCCTACGCGTTGCAATGCAGCCGCGTCTGAAAGGTTGGCGTATGCAGGGAACGAACGCACTTCGGCAATGTTGTCGAAGAATCCGTCCTCAACATATCCGTAGATAGTTCCTATAGGACAGCCGTTGCGTTGGAGGAATGCCTGGTCGGCAGCGCTCCAAAGCGATGTTGCGTACTGGTCACCTTCAAGTCCTCCGATACGGTTGCGGTTGAAAGAGAGGTTAGCTGCGATATTCCATCTTACCGGAGATTTGCGGAATACGTCGTAGTTGAGCGTGAACTCAAGACCTTCATTGGTTACGTTACCGCTGTTTACAAGCATTTGGGTAAAGCCGGAACTGCCAGGAATGGTGACGTTTTGGAGCAGATCACGCGTCTTTTTATAATAGTAGTCAACCGTGAACGAAAGACGGTTGTCCATGAATCCCATGTCGATACCGGCGTTGAACTGGTCTGTCGTTTCCCATTTCAGGTCGGGATTGGTCGGTCCGCGCCAGTCAACCATGGACATACCACCTTCAAGATTACCGTTATAAGGATAGTTAGCGGCATTCAGCATTTCGAGCGTACGATACGCACCGATGGCCTGGTTACCTGTTTGTCCGAAGCTGAGGCGGAACTTCAGGTTAGAGAAAATGTTGAGGTCCTGGATGAATTTCTCTTCACTTGCCCTCCATGCGAACGCTCCGGAGAGGAAGGTTGCCCACTTGTTGTTCTCAGCGAAACTTGAGCTACCGTCGGTACGGACACTTGCCGTGAAGATATATTTGTCCATCAAGGTATAGTTGATTCGTCCGAGGAATGACTCGAGAGCCTGTTCAGTTGTGCTGCTGGCTATTGTCGCACGGTCGAGCGCAAGGCTCATGTCATTGTCTTGGGTGTAGTCGGTCGGGAAGTTTGTTGCCGACATTGACGTGTTTTCGCCCGTTCCTTTTTCAAATGTCATACCGACTACTGCGTTAAGGGCGTGTACTCCCCACTTCTTGTCGAACGTAAGGATACTTTCCGCGGTAAAACTCTTCCATATGCTTGTAGCCTTTCCTGCCAAACCGTTGTTTGGAGTACGTCCTTCCTGGGTGTGGCGGTCATAGTATGTACCGCGGTGTCCGTCGTTATATCCAAGACCGAGGTTCTGGCGGAAACGCAACCATGGCGCTAATTTTACTTCAACATAGCTGCTTGAGAACCAACTTATTTGTTTCAGCTGGTCTTTTGCTCCGTTTACATAGTTTACAGGATTGGTCGCGAGCCAGTTCAATTCGTCGAGCTGTTCTGTCTCGGTGTGTACTCCGTAGGTAGGCGGGAAGATAAGTGCCGAACGTATTACACCGGTGTTTTCGGAACCGGTACGCTGGAAGTCCGTTGTCGTATTTGTGAAGAACGAGCTTGTGCCAATCTCCAACCAGTCGGTGATGTGACGACCGATGTTGATTGAAATACCGTAACGTTCAAAGCCGGTGTTCTTTATCGTACCGTCCTGTTTCGTGAAGTTACCCGAGAAGTTGTACCAACCCTTGCTGTTACCGTTACTAACGCTTACGCTGTAGTCCTGCTGGAAAGCAGTCTGGAAAATCTCGTCCTGCCAGTCAGCAATGGCCACTTCGTCAACGTTACCGTATTCGTCAGTGCGTATTCCCGGGTTGAGGAAATCTTCGGGGCTGGGGTTATATGTACCCGCATCATATATGTAATTGCCGTTTACGTACGGGTAATCCCATTCACCTCGGTAAGGGAATGCCGCTGTGCTGCCTTCGTAGTAATGGCTGTTGGCGTATTGCTCGTTCTGGTATATTGCGTAAGTGTATGGATTGAGCACATTAAGACGCTTCGCCACGGTTTGTATACCCAGCTTTACGTTAAGCTCGATGGTTGGTTTACCACCGTCGCTTTCTTTTCCTTTCTTTGTTGTAATGATGACAACGCCGTTGGCGCCACGTGAACCGTAGATGGCTGTAGCCGATGCATCCTTGAGCACCTCGATTTTCTCGATATCGTTAGGGTTGATCATCGACAGCGGTGACGAGAACTGGTTGTTGCCCTCGTTGGCGCTTGACGACGGAGTGCCGTTGGGGTTTGTTCCGTAAGGTACGCCGTCAACGATGTAGAGAGGCTGCGAACTGGTTGTGAAAGAGTTGGCGCCACGCACGGTAATAGTGACTCCTGCGCCAGGCGAACCGTCGCTCTGGTTAACCTGTACACCTGCAATCTTGCCTTGCAGTCCATGAGCTACGTCAGTAGCGTTACCCTGCATAAGGTCGTCGCCTTTTATCTGCGAGATGGAGCCGCTGAGGTCGCGCTTCTTCATTGTACCGTAGCCTACTACTACGAGCTCTTCCATTTCGTTGGCCTCCTCTTCAAGAAGAACCTGTACGCTGGTCTTTCCTTTAACGTTGATTACTTGCGTCTTGTAACCAATCATAGACACCTGAATGACGTTCTTGCCTTCAGGGAGAGAGATTGTAAAGTTACCATCCAAATCTGCCACCACGCCTGTCGACGTTCCTGGCACTTGCACAGTGGCGCCAATCAGCGGCTCGTTGTTATGCGATGCGTCAAGCACCGAGCCTTTGACTACGTTCTGCGCGTTTAGGTTAGCGCACCATGCGAACAGCATGAAGCACCATAACATTAGTTTATACATATTTGTTTATTTGAGATTTTAGTTGTCAATGTGTAAAATGTAAACCCTTGTAACCGTAGCTCCTACGCCGGTTATAACCATGCCGGCCGTCTTAAGCCTGTCAAGCATTGCCGCATCGAGCGTCAGCACGATGTCGTTTCCGTCGAGCTTGTACCATACAGGGTCTTTCGAGCCGGTTAGGTCGAGCCATTTGCCTCGGTTTATCCGGAACGACAGTTGTGGTGTTGTGTCGGGCAGCAGCTTTTCGTAGCTTATCACGATACAGTCGCTTTCGGTGCATTTCCGGAACGGTTCGGCAGTGAAACGCAGGTTGCCGCTCCAGTCGGCAGGAAACTCCTTTTCGCCATGGAACAGTTCGCCTGGCTGCAGCTCATATTCGCGTGGCGCGCGCTGCGCTGTACTTATGTCTTCGTCACGTGTTCCCGTAAATGAGACTACAGCTATTTTCTCCAGTCTGTAGCCTTTGCCGCCTACACGCATGCTTATTCCGTCGGCCCCTGCCAACTGCAGTTTGATAAGTTGTGACTGTTCGGTGATCGGGTATGTGAAGCCGTCCTGGCCTACAGGCATGCCGTCAAGTCCTGCGTCCATCGTGTTCCACGTGAAGTCCATTATCTTCGCCGCGGCGCCTTCTTCGACACGGCTTACCTTGAAATGGAGCACGTCGCCTACCTTGACACCATCGAAACAACTCTTCTGTATGGCTGCACTTGCGCTCCAATCGTCTTTCATCAAGACTGAAGGACCTCGGTATACCACCTTTTCGACCATCTCTGCTGCCGGAATGTGGGTAACCCTTAGAATACGGTAGTCATGGCCTCCGATGGCAAGTCCTCGTTGCTTTATCCTGTCGAGGATGTCTTGAGTGACCTTCATGCGGAACGGGCCCGAAATGCCGAAGTATGAGTATTCGGGGGCTACGCCCTTCCAGTCGGCCGGGTCTTGGAACGCGCCTTGCGCACCGCCTTTTACGTTGTCAACATAAACTGTGATAATGTCGCCCACGTCTGTTACCGCGAACTGTTCAGGCTGTATTACGATATTGTCTTTCCATCCCGGGCCGATTGTTTTCGGTCCCAGCAGGATAGTGCGCTCGGCAGCCGTTATACCGATGGCCGTGAAGAGGCATGCCATGAGCGCTGCCATTATTTTAAGTTGCTTCATAATACCTTGTTGTTTTTGGTGAGGACATATTTGTATGTTTTGTCAAGCATAGGCTTGAATGCTGCCCGGTCGATTACGGTACCGCTGTTGAACGCGTCGGTCCACCATTCCTTGCCCGCGAACTTGTGTTCCTGGCTTTGTCCTGCGTTGTAGCTGTAGTCGTACCATGTCATGAACCAGCACCAGCGTGAGCCTTCGTTCCATATCTCGCTCCACGGGGCCATTTTCACTTCATCGCCGTTGCCGCATTCGGCAAGCGCCACGATTTTACCCGGATATTTGGCCGAAAGTGCGTCATACTCTTTTTTCAGGGGATATTCCAGTGCGGCATAGTTGTCGCGTGCCACTACGTCGACGTATTCGTCGCCGGGATACCATGCGCTGTCGGCAACGTAAGCGTTGCACAGGTCGTCGAAACCGGCCTGTGATGTCCATACCCAAATCAGGTTGTTAAGCTTGTGGTGGTTGACAAGCCTGTCATACATAAGGCGCCACAGCTTCTTGAAAGGGCCGGCGCCCTTGGCGCCCCACCAGAACCATGCCTGGCCGCCTTCATACTCGTAAGTGTTGCCGGCGGCTTCGTGCAGCGGTCGCCAGATGACGGGTATGCCGGCTTCCTGCATTTTGCCGAGATACTTGGCTATCTGGTCTATGTCCTTGATTACCTGCTTGTATTCATCAGAGTTGGTGTCGTCTATCCTTGAGATGTCGAAGCTTGTCTGTCCGGGCTCGGTTCCCGGGGTGCAGGTTTGGCTCGTGCCGTCGTTGGCAGTCATGTTCCAGTGCCACATACAGCCTACCAGCCCGCCTTGCTTCCACCAGCTCTCTACTGTAGATATGTCGCTGTAGTCGAGCCAGCCGTTAGGGTTTACATCTTTTGAACTGCGGAAGTTGATGAAGTCAAACACGTTCATCACCGGCCATTTCCCCGTCCATTCGTACACGTTTTCGGCCTCCTTGATGTTCCAGTCGACGTTGGCTACTGTGGCCGACAGGGCCTGCTTGCCGTACACGTCCCACAGAACCTGGTACACTTTACGTGCCTCTTCGGTTGCGCCGGGGTTGCAAAGTTTGTGTTGCGCGCCAGCCCCTATTGATAAAATGAGCATGCCGGCAAGGCAGGCAACCCTTAGTATCAGGCATCGGGCATTGCGGTTTTTCTGTCTGTTAGAAAGTAAATAGTAGGTCATTTTTTTTGATTAAAGTTCCTTGGTCTTTTAGATTAACATTGCAAAAATATGAAAAGAACATTAACGGGAAAAGGTTTTTATTTCCAATTTTCGGCCTTTGTCATAATAGTATCATCATCTGATAAAATATGCGAAGCTTGACGTTGCCTTTGGTGTGAAAATAGGTTTGCATTCATGATAATAAAGTTTTACACAATGTTTTTGGTCCATGTTTAAATGGCCGGCGGCAGCGAGGAGTGAAGGTTGCGGCCTGCTGTTTCTTTCCGCCGTGTTATTTATAATGTATCAGTGTGCCGTTTGGCTGATTGGATGCTGCTGACGTCATGCAGCCTATTGGCTGTCGGGCGTTTTACATGGTGGCATAGCGGTTGTCGTTCGCTGTGTATGGGCTTGCGAAAGACCGTCTTTTGCCTTCCCGAAGGCCGTCTTTTACAACACGAAAGACGGCCTTTTGTTTTGAAAGCAAACATGGGCTGTTATGTTATAATCACGACTTTTTGCCACGCCTGACGGCGTTGAACGTAAGCGGATAAGGCTTTTTTGCTTACGGTTTTTGCAGTGCCGACGTCACGGCAGTCGTAGCCAGTGTTGCCGTTGCAGGCAGAGGCGTTACGGATAAGGCGCGTCTTGGCTGCCTCGTGCAATCGTGGCGCATGGCAAATAAATGTATAGAAATGCAAAAAAATATTTTGTGTTTCATAATAAAAGATATAATTTTGCAGCCGTTTTTTATACGCATACGAACGTTTCAGGATACAAAAATGCAACAGGAAAGTAATGAAAACATCCACGAGGCGCTGAAAGATACCGCCATGTTCCTTGCCGAATACGCATCAACATTGATGGCCGTAGGGGCGCAGACGTCACGAATCCAGCTCAACACGGTGCGCATAGCGCGCTCGTTCGGCTACAAGGTCAACCTGCTTATTTTCCCAAAGACGCTGAGCATTACCTTGCTTGACAACGAGAACAGCCACACTTATACCTACATCAAGAAGACACCCGCCATACCGCTGAACTTCAAGATAAACATGAAGTTGTCCGAGCTGTCGTGGCAGGCCTTTGACGAGAAACTGCCGCTGAAGGAACTTTGGCGCCGCTTCAAGTCAATCGTGATGGAGAAACGCGAGAGCCGCTGGACGGTATTGCTGCTCGTTTCGTTCGCAAACGCATGTTTCTGCCGCCTGTTTGACGGCAATCTGACTTCTATGGCCATAGTGTGGGTGGCTACGTTCGTCGGCTTTTACATCCGCCAGGAGCTGACACGGCGGGGGCTCAACCAGTTGGCCGTGTTTGCCATCTGCGCCTTCGTGTCGACAATGATAGGCGTTTCGGATTTCGTTTATTTCCATGGCGGCACCGAGGACATGTCCCTCGGAACGTCAATGCTGTACCTTGTGCCTGGAGTTCCGCTCATTAACGGCGTGATGGATATCGTTGACCACCACGTGCTTGACGGCATAGCCCGTCTTGCCAATGCGTGCCTGCTTATCATCTGCATAGCCATTGGCCTCTCGGCAACGGTCGTTATATTCGATATAGACCCGACCACGTTTACCAAGGTGGTGCGTCCCGACGTGGTGCGTGCCGCCATTGCCGACGGACTGTTTGCCGCCGTGGCCGGTGTTGGCTTCGCCATCATCAGCAATCCGCCGCGCAAGGCCCTGCTCATCTGTGCCCTGCTGGCATGCGTCGGCCATGGCATTCGCTATTTTCTCATGCACAATCAGGGCATAATGCTCGACCAGGTGACGGCCTCTACCATTGCGGGCTTCGTCATAGGCCTGCTCTCTGTTCCGTTCGCCATGCGCATACACTGCCCCGCAGAGTGCTTCGCCTTCCCGTCGTTGCTGCCGATGGTGCCCGGCATGTTTGCCTACAAGGCTGTACGCGACCTTATTAATATAGTGCGTCTGCCCGGTGAATATACGATGGAATATGTCACGAGGTTCTTTTCAAACTCGTCACTTACCGTATTGGTCATGTTCGGAATGGTGGTAGGTTGTATAATACCGATATTCATTTTCCACCGCCAGTCGTTCTCGGTGACGAGAAAATAATAAAATGACGGATAAAAAACAAGGGTGGATAATTCGTAAGTGTTGTATAAACGAATTATCCACCCTTGTCGTTAATGCCTTTTGACTATTGGGCGTGCGTAAACAGGCAGCGTTTAATCAGTCTTTTGAAATCTTGCGTATCTTCACCACTTTATATACGCTTTTATACGATTTTGCAAAGCCTTCGTTTGATTTACCCATGTCAACAACCTCAAGTTCGGCATGTACAGGAGTTCCGCTTTTCACGCCTTCGGTCAATCTGTCGTATTCTTCGGCCAGTTTTCCTGATTTGTCCGTAATCCAATAAGCCTCGTCCTCTCCCTCTGGTGTGAACGAACGCGTCTCGTGCGCAAATATCAATGTTCCCTTGGTTATGAAACTGTTGCGCTTGGCTGGCGTCAGTTTTGTCATGGGTATGCTTTTCCTTGCTTTCCGTCCGCCGTTGCGGGCATATCTCAATGTCATTTCGCCTCTTCTCAATATAAGGCTGTCTTCCGTCAGGTTGTCCACGACGAGCGTGTCGGTAAACGCGAAGGTTGTACCGTTGCCTATGCTTTTTCCGGAAAGTATAAGATGGTTGCCGTCCTGCTTCCAGCTATCGTACAGGAGGGTAGCCATGTTGACTGACGAGGCTTTGCCGTTGTCCTCCAGCTTGAATCCTTGGAGCCTGTTCTCCATCCCGGGTATTGGCTCCAGCCATGTACCTTCTATCTTTGCCTGTCCGTTACAATATAAGGAATACCCCGACAGGCATATAGCGGCAAATATTCCTAACCAACAATTGTTTTTTGTTTTCATGTCAATATGTTTTTTATTATGGGGTAGTGTCCTCATTTTGTATCTTCATCCTCCTCCAAAGCCATTTGGGGATAAGTCTCCACGCAGAAACAAGCATTCTGTAACGCATGTCGATAACCTTGACATGGCGTTTGGAGTATATGGCCCTGACAATGGAGCGTGCCACCCGTGTCTTGTCCATCAGCATTGGATAATGCCTGCTGCCGGCAAGTAGGTCGGTATCAACGAAGCCCGGGCGAATGTCGGTAAAGCGTATGGGTAATCCACGCATGTAGGCAAGCTGCTCAAGAGCTTGTATGTAAGTGTTCTGGAACGCTTTTGTGGCGCTGTATGAAGGCGCAGCGCCAAGTCCTTTGGTGCCTGCGATTGACGATATTACGGCAATGTGTCCGCCGGAGTGGGCCGCCATGTAGTTAAACATGGTATCTATCATGGCCGTGAATCCTCTTGAATTGACATCAATAGTTGCCAGTTCGATGTTTGTGTCGAGTCTGCTGTTTTGCTTTCCGATACCCGAAGAATACAGGAACAGGTCTACTCCTCCCATCCGTCCCGCCAATGACAACAGCCTTTCGGCGGCGTCAGGAGCCGTAACGTCTATTTTCATGACCTCGACTCGGTCTGGGCATGAGGCTTTTATCTCCTCCAACAGCGACTCGCGCCTTGCCGCTATGCCGATTTTCCAGCCGTCGGATAGCAGTATGTTGCAAACCTCGCGCCCCATGCCTGAAGAGGCGCCTACGATTATTGCGTGTTTCATAAGTGCGAAAATACTAATATTTGGCGATATGGTAAAACTTTGACTGTTTTTTCAGACAAAATAAAATAAAATCCGTATCTTTGTACACAAAACAAAAATAACCGGTTATAATATGAAAGACTTTTTTAAGTATATGTCAGCCACGGTAGTCGGTCTGATAGTTTTTTCGCTTATCACGGGCGTAATAGGAGTAATGTGCGTAGTTGGCATGATTGCCTCCGAGAGTTCAGCAAAGGACGTCAGCGACAATACGGTAATGGTATTGAAGCTGTCGGGCATGCTCAACGAACGTTCAGAAGAAACATTCATGAGCCAGTTTGGTGGAAATGATACCGGCGTAATCGGTCTCGATGATGTGCTTAGCGCAATAGACAAGGCTAAGAATAACGATAAAATAAAGGGCATATATATAGAGGCGGGAATGATGGCGGCCGACTCTTATGCTTCGCTTGCCGCTGTACGCAATGCTCTTCTCGACTTCAAAAAGAGCGGGAAATGGATAATCGCCTATGGTGATGTTTATACCCAAGGTAATTACTATGTGGCATCTGTGGCAGACAAGGTGTACCTTAATCCCAGCGGACAGATAGACTGGCATGGCATTTCGTCGCAGCCTATCTTCCTGAAAGACCTTATGGCCAAGTTCGGAGTAAAGATGCAGTTGGCAAAAGTGGGAACGTACAAGAGTGCGCCGGAGATGTTCACTGCTGACAAGATGAGTGATGCCAACCGTGAACAGGTTACTGCTTACGTTAACGGAATATGGCAGAATGTGTGCAAAGGAGTGTCGGAGAGTCGCAAGATAAGTGTTCAAACACTTAATTCTTATGCCGACAACTTCATTACTTTGGCTGATCCTAAGGATTACGTGAAGTATAAATTGGCAGACAAGCTCATATATAGCGACGAAATCAAGACGGAAATAAACAAGTTGTTGAAGAAAGATGCTGACGCTGATGTCAATACCGTGAGCCTTGCCGAAATGAAACAGGTTAAGAACAAGGAGAGAAAAGGTGACGAAATCGCCGTGTATTACGCTTATGGCGACATCGTTGACTCAAGTGCAGGTGATATGTTTTCGGAAGAACACAACATCGTAGGAAAGACCGTATGTGACGACCTGAAGGACCTGATGGAGGATGACGATGTCAAGGCAGTGGTGTTGCGCATTAATTCCGGCGGTGGAAGCGCCTATGCGTCTGAGCAGATATGGCATTATGTCGAGCTGTTGAAAAAAAAGAAGCCGGTAGTTGTTTCGATGGGTGGCATGGCCGCTTCAGGCGGATATTATATAAGTAGCGGCGCTAACTGGATAGTGGCTGAGCCTACTACGCTTACTGGAAGTATTGGCATATTCGGCATGTTCCCTGATTTCAGCGGTTTGCTCACACAGAAGTTAGGCGTCAAGTTTGATGAAGTGAAAACCAACCGCCACAGCGCTTTCGGCACTCCTGCACGTCCGTTTAATGAAGAGGAGATGAATTACCTTAACAAGTATATCGACAGAGGTTACAATTTGTTCCGTGCACGTGTTGCCCAAGGACGTAAGATGAATGTGGCCGAAGTGGAGAAAATAGCTCAAGGCCATGTATGGTTGGGGCAGGATGCATTGAAAATAAAACTCGTTGACGAGCTTGGAGGTCTTGACAAGGCTGTAGCAAAGGCTGCCCAGCTGGCAAAATTAAAGGAATACCATACGTCTGCTTATCCGGGCAAGTCCGATTGGTTAGACAAATTTATGAACTCAATGTCTGGAGGCAGTTACGTAAATGCGCAAATGCGCCAGGCTCTGGGAGAGTATTATGAGCCGTTTATAATGATGAAAAATATTCAGAACCAGTCTGCAATACAGGCCCGTGTGCCGTTTGTCGTAAATATAAAATAATACTGTAAGGCTTTCGGATATGGCTGTTATGGCATAATAAAGCCCTTTATCTGTACGCAGTATCTGCTGTTTTATCCTTTAAGACATGGAAGGCGACTTCATAAAAATCAACGAGTGGATGCTTCCGCTGAGCTGGCTTTACGGGCTTGGCGTAAGGTTTCGTAACCAGTTGTTTGAGCTTGGCATACTGAAAAGCCGGAGTTTTAACATCCCGGTGATATCCGTCGGCAATATAACTGTAGGCGGTTCAGGCAAGACTCCACACGTTGAGTATCTTGTCCGCTTGTTAAAGGACAGCGCTAAAGTGGCTGTCTTGAGCCGTGGGTATAAACGGAAGAGTAGGGGATACGTACTTGCCGGAGATGGTACAGAAATGAAGGATATTGGGGACGAGCCATTCCAGATGAAGACGAAGTTTCCAGAAGTGCATGTGGCCGTTGACAAGAACCGATGTCATGGCATTGAAAGGATTGTAGGCGATGAACAGACTAAAGACACCGATGTAGTTTTGCTTGATGATGCTTTCCAACATAGGTACGTAAAGCCGGGAATCAACATCCTGCTTGTTGACTATCACAGGTTGATAATATATGACAAGCTGTTGCCTGCCGGGCGTCTTAGGGAACCGCAAAGCGGCAAGGCACGGGCAGACATCGTCATTGTTACAAAGTGTCCTAAGGATCTTAAGCCGATGGAATATAGGGTTATCATCAAGGCGATGAACCTTTTTCCTTATCAGCAGTTGTATTTTACAACGTTTGAATATGGGGCTCTTCATCCTGTTTTTTGCGGTGAGGATAGAAGCTTGGACAGTTTGGACAAGAATGAGAACGTATTGTTGCTTACTGGAATTGCGTCGCCCAAACAGATGATTTATGACCTGAAGGAATATTCGGATAATATAACACCGCTGACGTTTCCTGACCACCATCAGTTCAGGAAGAAGGACATTGAACTTATTAACGAAACGTTTGGAGGCTTGCCCTCACCTAAAATAATTATTACAACAGAAAAAGACAATGCTCGACTGTCTTGTATGAAAGGTCTGTCTGGCGAGGTCAGGAATAGTATTTTCACGCTGCCTGTCAGGGTGAAGTTCATGCTTGGACAAGAAGAGGAGTTTAACAATAAAATCATCGGTTATGTACAAAAAAATTCAAAAAACAGCATCCTGGTTAAAAGAAAGGATGACAACAAGTCCAAAAACGGCAATAATACTGGGCACAGGCCTGGGACAATTAGCTTCAGAAATAACTGACAGTTATGAATTCCCTTATACTGAGATACCTAATTTCCCTGTATCTACGGTAGAAGGACACGCCGGAAAGCTGATATTCGGAAAGCTTGGCGGTGTTGATATCATGGCTATGGAGGGGCGCTTCCATTTCTATGAGGGATATAGCATGAAGCAGGTTACGTTCCCGATACGAGTGATGTACGAGCTGGGAATTAAGACCCTGTTTGTAAGCAATGCTTCCGGAGGCATGAATCCGGATTTCAAGATCGGTGACTTGATGATTATTACCGACCATATCAACCTGTTCCCGAAACATCCGTTACGTGGAAAGAATTTCCCGACGGGACCGCGATTCCCTGACATGCACGAGGCTTATGACAAGAAACTGATAGCCGAAGCTGATGCTATAGCTAAGGAGAAAGGTATACGTGTCGTTCATGGCGTATACGTTGGAGTGCAAGGACCAACATTCGAGACTCCGGCTGAGTATAAAATGTATCACCGCCTCGGCGGCGATGCAGTGGGAATGAGTACCGTGCCGGAGGTTATCGTTGCGCATCATTGCGGTATTAAGACTTTCGGTATAAGTATCATTACTGACCTCGGGCTTGAAGACCAGCCTGTGGAGGTAAGTCATGAGGAGGTGCAGATAGCGGCTAATAAGGCACAGCCTATAATGACCGAAATCATGAGAGAGATGATTAAAAGAAACGCTTAAACCTTGAATAACAAAATGAAAAGGGGCAAATAGTTGTATATACGTAAGGTGTATAACGGATTGTGTATTACGACAGACAATCCAGATGCATTAAATCTGTGGATAAGTTGTTCACGATTGCGTGTTTACTATTTGCCCCTTTTCGGCTTTTATTAATTACAGACAATGACAGATATTGCGAAACTTGGAGAGTTTGGCTTGATACATCATCTTACAGATGACCTGAAAGTCAAGAACGCTTCAACCAAATACGGTGTCGGGGATGACTGCGCCGTGATGCATTATCCTAATACAGAAGTGCTTGTCACTACCGATATGCTTATGGAGGGGGTACATTTTGACCTTACTTACATAGATCTTGAACATCTCGGTTACAAGTCGGCAATGGTAAATATTAGCGATATATTTGCCATGAACGGTACACCTCGCCAGATGATTGTAAGCATAGCCTTGAGCAAGCGTTTCGCTGTTGAGGACATGGAGCAGTTTTATAGCGGCTTGCGAATGGCCTGCGATAAATGGAACGTGGACATTGTAGGTGGCGATACGACTTCGTCTTATACAGGCCTTGCCATCAGTATAACATGTATCGGTGAATGTCTGGAGGAGCAAATTGTCTATCGTAACGGGGCAAAAGACACCGACCTTATTTGTGTTTCAGGCGATTTAGGCGCGGCGTATATGGGTCTGCAGTTGCTTGAACGCGAGAAATCCGTTTACTATCAGCAGGTTGACGAGGCAAGGAAAAAGAATGACAAGCAAGCTTTAGAGACTCTATCTAATTTCCAGCCGGACTTTGCGGGTAAGGAATACTTGTTGCAACGCCAGCTTAAGCCCGAAGCCCGTGGCGATGTTTTGAAGCAGTTGCGCGACTTGAACATACGCCCTACGTCAATGATGGATATCAGTGACGGACTAAGCAGCGAACTGATGCATATCTGCGAGCAGAGTAAGTGTGGCTGCAGAATATATGAAAAAAACATCCCTATAGATTATCAGACAGCGCTTATGGCCGAAGAGATGAACATGAATGTTACTACATGCGCATTGAACGGAGGTGAGGATTATGAATTGTTGTTTACGGTACCTATAGGCGATCATGATAAGATTGAGCGGCTTGAAGATGTCAAACTCATAGGACATATTACAAAGAGCGAGTTTGGTAAAATACTCGTAACGCGTGACAATGCCGAGTTTGAGCTTAAAGCTCAAGGCTGGAATCCGTTAAAAGATTAGGATGAAGTTTACGATATGTTGTTGGCCACATCAAGATATGATGTGGCCAATTTTTTATGTAAAGCATGATGAATGGCATGTTTTTGCGTTAGTTTGTAATAAAAAGGACTGGTTCAAAGTGTGGTTAATTCGAAAAAGAAGTTAAAATGCCGCTTTTTTATTTGTCAAAATGCCGCTACTGAAAATTATTTTGCTACCTTTGCACACGCAAAAGCGATAATGATGGTGCCATAGCTCAGTTGGTAGAGCAAAGGACTGAAAATCCTTGTGTCCCCGGTTCGATTCCTGGTGGCACCACAAAGAAACGATTGAAAATCATGAAATCCGCTGAAATAAGGGCTATTTCAGCGGATTTTTTTGTATCCGTAAACACAAAAAAACACAGATTTATGAAATAAGAAGTTGCCGGTTCGGTGGCTTTTACAGAGTCCCGTGAAAAAACCACCGAAAACACGATACTTCACTTATTTTCAGGTATTTACAGAGTTGTCTGCCAGGTAAAACCGGTTAACTTTGCCGACCTGGCCGGGTAATATGCAAATATACAATTGCAAATCCTCCGCTTGACGAAAAAGGATGTCAAACCCATTAAAATCAATGTCATGAGACAAGGAACAATGAACATTCTGTTTTTCGTTTTGAAAACGAAACTCTTGAAAAACGGCGAAGCACCAATCCTGATGCGCGTCACAATCAACGGCCAATACGACGAAGTCCGCATACAGCGCAGCGTACCGCTGAAGCAATGGAATGCGGCAAAGGGCCGTAGCAAAGGTAAAGACCGTGCGGCCAACGAACTGAACGAATACCTTGCCGAACTTAATTCCCTTGCATTGGAAAAGCACAAGGATCTGATGCTTGAGCAGGCGTACATCACTCCACGCCTGATATTGAAACGCGTATTCGGCAAGGACACGGAGCTGCGCACCCTGCTGAAAACCATGCAGGAGGAAATAGAAAGCATGAGGAAAGTTGTAGGTATAGACTATTCACCGATAACCATAAACAGGTACGTCAACGTGTTGAACAAGCTGAAAGCCGCCGTGCCGAGGTTTTACGGCAAGGAAGACATAACTTTTTTCGAGCTGTCTCCAGACTTCATCAAGTTTTTCGACACATTCCTGAAAACGGAGGCCGGCCTGTGCCGCAACACCATCGTTCGCTACATGAAATGCCTGAAGCGCATCGTAAACATGGCCTTGGCCAAGGAATGGATGCGCAAGGACCCGTTTTACGGATACAAGATGCAGCAGGACGAAACCGACCCGGTATTCCTGACATACGGCGAACTGAAAGCAATCATGGACAAGGACTTCAAGATACCGAGGCTTGAACTCGTGCGCGACGTATTCGTCTTTGCCTGCCATACCGGTCTGGCGTTCTCGGACATTTCCACCCTGACGAGGGAACACCTCGTGCAGGACAACAACGGCGATTGGTGGATAAGGAAAGGACGTGTGAAGTTGGAGCACCGCCGCAAGGCTTCGTCCATCAGCAATGTGCCGTTGCTGCCGATCCCTCTTACCATATTGAGAAAATACGAGAACCATCCTCTCTGCGTCAAGACCGGCCGTTGCCTGCCCGTGATGTGCAATCAGAGAATGAACAGCTATCTCAAAGAAATAGCCGACCTGTGCGGAATAAACAAGAACTTGACGACTCACGCAGCCCGCCATACTTTCGCAACGACCATAGCGCTTGCAAACAGCGTTCCGCTTGAGGATGTCGCCGCCATGCTCGGACATTCGACGACAAGGATGACGCAACATTACGCACGGGTGCTCAACCCGAACATCAAGGCAGCCATGAACAATGTAAAAATGCGGCTTGCAATGCAAGGGTGAAAATGCCAAGACATATTCTTTTACTTTTAACAAGAGGTTGTGAATAAAACGGATCTGCACAACCTCTTTTTTATCCGTACCGCCATTCCTGTTTCCGCTTGCAAAGTTAGCCGTCCGCCGTGCGGCACTTGCAAGGCCGCCCTACGGGCTTGGTAGGCAGGAGAAAAACCGTCCTCGCTACGCTGCGGTGTTTTTCTCCGCCAAGCCTTGCCGTGCCGCGGCGTCCGTCAGAAATGCAAGCGGGAAACAAGTATGGCGGTTTGTCAAGCCGCCAATGTCTAATCTAAAAATAAGCGACTATGAAGAAAAAACAAGCATTTGTATGTATAAGACAAACCGACAAGCGAGAACAGGTGTGGTTGTCATTAAAGGCTGACATCGAAAGCCGACTTGGCGTAATACACGCCATAGACACAGGAAAAGCGAAAGGCTACAACCGTTCGCTATTCGTGGAAAGCATATTGAACAAGGTAGGCACTTTTGCCGGTAAAGGGGACGTAGACATTGTAAGGAGGGCTGTAGCTCTTGTGTCCGAGTACAACAAGAACTCAGCAAAACCGGCCGTCACGGAACGCAACAGGCTGTTCAGGATGGAAGTGATGGCATTGGAGACCCGTTCAAGGTTGGAGGCCGATTACGGGAACGTGAATATGGAAATACCTTTCAACGGTGGAACGGTAGTCATAAACCACGAAGCTGACAGGCTTCAGATTGTCTACGGCAAAATTCCCGACGACAACACAAGGAAAACACTTAAGTCGTACGGTTTCCGCTGGTCACCGGCCTTCAAGGCATGGCAGCGCATGTTGACGGTCAAAGCCGTGCTTGCGGCTGAAGAACTGCTCGGAATAAATATCGGTGAAACTGAAAAACAAACAACAACAAGACCTTAAACGATATGAAGCATACGGATTTCTTTTCGATAATAAAACGCATCAAGGCGGAAGAACTTAGGGAACTTGCGGCTGCGTTGCGGCTGCACGGTGGGGCTTATGAGTGGACGGATGTTTGCGACAGCCCCGTTATAGCGGCCGATACGGGTGGAGACCCGATGGATGCCGCCGTGTTGAAAGCAGTCCTCGGCAAGGACGGGCTGCAACTGGAATGCGCAGACACATCGAGCAGCGAATGCATGACAATCATGCCCCACGACGTTTTTGCCGGACACCTGTCATACGTCACCGATAAGGTTCCGCCGATAAACGGTACAGGTGATGTTACGTCGCCCAAGGAACACTTCGCGATTGCATGGCTGGGACGTGAGGACATAGCCGCCAAGGGTTACGACACGTCATGCCTCACGGACGGCATGATGGAACGGATTGCAAGGAGAATGGGCGACGCATACTCTGACAACGGATACGGTGAAGACCTTGACATGGCGGCAATTGAGGCAGGTCTTACAAGAATAAAGGTAAGGACTTTATTTGGAATATAAGATAATGGTTATGGCCGATAGAAAAAGTACACTCAAAATGGAAGAACGAAGGGACGCTCCTGCAAAAGGGCGTTCCTTTTTTCTTGCCGCAAAGGTAGCCGTCCGTGCACGCGTGGCGCAAGGCGGCCTTACGGCCCGTTGCCCGCGGAAAAATCATCCTCGCTCCGCTGCGGTATTTTTCCACGTCAAGCCTTGCCGCACGGTACGCCGTGACGGCTGCACCATGCAGCAAGAAAAAAGGCAAGCCCCTTGCCGGGCGGAACCTGACAAAATACAAACGACATGGAAAGGATAGATTACAAGACGATGCTCGACATCGCACGGTGGCAGCACAACCACCATCCGAGCGAAGGACTCACCTACGGGCTTTTCACGGAAACATTCGGGAAAGACCTCGGACAACACTTCCACGGAAAGTGGACGGCGTATTTCAACGGCAACCTTTGGGACATGCTGGCGTATTTCTGTGGCGAAAGCGCAAACGGCCAAAAGTTCTGCGACATGCTGCTTCGGCAGGTGTCGCTGTACAAAAAGAACAGGCAAAGGCCCATGTGGAAAAACGATGAAGCCATAGACAAGGACATTACGGACAACCTAAAACCACGATACTATGGCACGTTATGACACACCGGTGGAAGTAAGGCCTCTCGAAAGGCTGATTCTCGGTTTCTCGTCGGAATGCGGACGAAACCCAATGACAGTGTTCGAGGACTTCCTCACATACGTAATCCACGGCTTTTCACCCGGAGTGCCGCCGCTGAAAAGCTGGAAATACAAGGGGAAGCAGAACGCGGCATTCATGCGGATGTCCTGCGAATGGCTGACGCTGATGAAGTCAACGCTTGACGGCGGCAAGGAATGGTACGACGCATTGGGCGAGCTTTACATGGCCTTCGCATCCAAAGGCGGACGGAGCGCACAAGGACAATTCTTCACTCCGCCGCCGGTATGCGACCTTATGGTTGCTTGTACGGCAAACAATGGTAATCAACAAGGCTCAAGAGTGAGCGACCCCACCTGCGGAAGCGGACGGCTGTTGCTGGCCTACCACGTCAGGAACCTCGGCTGTTACCTCGTCGGAGAGGACATAGACCGCACCTGCTGCATGATGTCCGTATGCAATATGCTCGTACACGGCTGCGTCGGGGAGGTGGTCTGGCACGACAGCCTGCGGCCCGGTACATTCTCGGGAGGCTGGTACGTCAACCCGTTCCTCACCCGCACGGGCATACCGTCAATAAGGATTATGACAGAAAACGAATACAAAAACAAGAACACAATGCCGTCGCCGACATTGCGGCGGAACGGAATAAAAACTGAATTACAAAACCTTTAAAACAAACGATTATGAAACTGAATGCAAGTATCGAACTGAAGTCGCGACTCACTCACGCGGCGGAGAACGGCAGCGTCATCGCAGCCGACATCCTTACGGAAATCAAACGCAACGCCGACGTTGCGGAGATAATCCGCGGCTCGTACAACTTCTTCTCGACGAAGCGCAAGCGGTCAAACATGGAGAGCTACCAGAGGATAAGGATAATGGTAACGGCGTGCAACAAGAACCTCGCGAACGAGAACTTCCCCGACCGCAACAATCCGCAGGCGCCGTGGTTCCCGGAGAACAGGGCCGACCTCGAACCTTCCAAGTTCGTCCGCCTGTTCAAGAACCTGCCGGAATATTCCGACACGGACATGGCCTACTTCGCCAGCGCAATCTGCATCGACAGCAAGGTCACGGTAAAGCTGCTCGAAGGCGTGCAGGACTTCTTCGAGGCGTACAACGGCGAGAACTACGGCCATACGGCGGACTCGTCGGAATCATGCCTGCACAACTCTTGCATGCGCCACGAGGGCACGGCGCGCAACGCCGCCGACTTCTACGTAAACTTCGCGGGCGCGAAGATACTCGTGGCGAGGGACTCCGGCAACAACGTCCTGGGACGCGCCGTGGTATGGGAGAACGTGAAGTCGCTTTCAGAGGACATCCACGCCGCAGGCCTGACTATGCTTGACCGCGTGTATTACACCCACTCGTTCATCGCGGAGATGATGAGGGAACAAGCCCGCAGCCTCGGCATAACGTTCAGGAAGATGTACAACGACTTCTCCCATGCAAAGGACGTAACGGCCTTGAACGACAACACGGACTCCGGAATAGAGAGGGGGAAATCGTATTACCTCCAGCTCGCCGTGGAAGTTCCGGCCCACAAGTGGCACAAGAAAGGCGCGCCGTACATGGACACGTTCTTCAGCGTGTACCTTGACGGTGACTGTATGGAGCTTAGGAACTTCGATTCGGTCGGGGCGATAGCCACACTCCGCAACACAAGCGGCAGCGCCACGCGGATGAGAATGATATGCCCCAACTGCGGCTCGGTGCACAACCTCACCGACAGTACGTTCTGCCCGGCCTGCCGCCGGTTGCTCTACCAACATACAGAGTTCGGTGACGTGATGCGCAGCGGTGTCGTGGAATACGGCGGACGGGCGTACCCTTCCGTGCTTTTCAAGAAGAAAAGGCCGAAGCCGGCCATGCGTCTTTATCTTCAAGTGAACAAACTCTATATGGCATGAACATGGAAAGACTGCTCGCACTCTACAACACGGCCTCTCCCTCAGGCAGGGAGGGGTCTATCGCCCGGCTCATTATGGCGGAGCTTGACAGAATGGGCGTAAGGCACAAACGCGACCGAATGGGCAACATATACGCCGTGAAGGGACAGGCGGAGACTTACCCGTGCGTTGTGGCCCACATGGACGAGGTGCACAACAGGCGCACGGGGTCTTACTCCGCGCACATAGTGGCCGGCTCGATAATAGTCGGCTACGACCACAGAAAAAAGCGCGTCACGGGCATTGGAGCAGACGACAAGAACGGCGTATGGATGTGCCTTGAATGCCTAAGGGACTTCAAGGTGATGAAGAGCGCCTTCTTCGTGCAGGAGGAAACGGGATGCAAGGGCAGCGAAGCGGCCGACATGGGCTTCTTCGCCGACTGCCGCTTCGTAATCGAATGCGACCGCAAGGGCGACTCCGACATGGTGACCGACATCAACGGCACAGCCCTATGTTCGCGCGACTTCATAACGAAAGCGCAACTGCGCAGGCACGGATACAAGACGGCGCACGGCCTGTTCACCGATGTTTACGCGCTGAAGAGGAAAGGTCTCGGAGTGTCGTGCGTAAACCTGTCGTGCGGATATTACGAGCCGCACACCGACCACGAGTACACCGTGATAGCCGACCTGCTGAAATGCCAGCGCTTGGTGAAGCACGTAATACGCACCCACAAGACCGTAAGCCGCCACGAACACAAGGAACATAGATTCCAATCAGTAAGTCATTGGGACGACTTTGACGACTGCAACGGTTACGGTTGGCTCTATCCGCATTTATTGGGAAGGCGTGAATACGGCGCAAGGATGCTTGAAAGCACTACAAACAACGACAAAACAAAACATAAAGGGAGGACAGGAAAATGACACATACTGAAACGACTGCACCTTGTTTTGCAATCGAAACACCGGAGAGCGGGAAAGAGACAATAATGCTTATGGACGCAAAGGCGCTTGCACGGCACATCATGCGGATGGACTTCGGCACAGAGACGGAGCTTTACCTTTACGCCGACGCTGACGGAAAGCGGGTCGAATGCGCAGCGGCACTGCGCAAGGAAAGGTGGAAAGACACGGAATTCTGCCTGCTCGGAGGCTACGGCCTGCCTGTAAAAGACATCAACATCGAACGTGGATGCAGCCTTGCCGACCTGGCATCGGCCGTCGGCGACGCGCTGGACTTCTTCGGTTACGGCCCAGACATCGGCCTCGTCGTCGGCTACGGGTAAATGGTTTTCAATGCTCTTTTCACAGCCAAAACCGCAGTATTACGGATGAAAATGGTTACTTTTGCATTGGCGCAGCAACGACCTACGAGCCAAGGGCAAAACGCCCACTCTGCAAAAGGCGGCATTTGACGCTGCAATATGTCGTCTTTTACCGCCTGAAACACGGCAAACCGGAAGGTAAAAGACGGCCTTTTGCAGAGCCATTCGTAATCGACTGATTGTCAACCAATTGCAATCAGACGAAAAACATAGGCTATATTGCGCTTTATTTTACAAAAAGGATTTGTCCTTAATACAGACAAACGATAAACCAAAAACGAAGATGAAAGACCAGTTGAGACTGCTTAGGACCTGTATATACAATGAAATACCGGCCGTGGTGTTCCAGGGCGACGACTCGTGCGCTCCCGAAATACTTGAAGCCGCGAAGGAGATTTACCGCCGCCACGGCTGTTCGGAAGAGTTCCTTTACGACTGGCAGCTGCTCATAGACGAGGTGAAGGCTTACCAAGCGGAGAACAGCGCAAGGGTTAAACTTCCCCGGTTGCAGCCCTCGGAGGCCGAAACCGTAAGGGACGAGATGGCAAGAAGGGAGGCCGCGGGATGAAACTCATAATGTATTCGGCCGACCTCTCGAAGGAGCTTGCACTGACGTTCGCCGACGGCGGCATACGTGCCGGATTCCCCTCGCCTGCCCAAGACTACATGGGCGAGAGCATCGACCTCAACCGCGAGCTTGTACGCCACCCTGCGACGACGTTCTACGCCCGCGCCGTGGGCGACTCGATGAAGGGCTGCGGCATAGATGACGGCGACCTATTAGTAATAGACAAGTCGATTGAACCGCGCGAGGGCGACATCGTTGTGGCCTTCATCGACGGCGAGTTTACATTGAAAAAAGTTAAGCCGGAGCCTGACGGCAGCTGCCTTTGGCTCATGCCGGCCAACGACGACTATCCACCAATCAAGGTGACGGAGGACAACCACTTCATCGTCTGGGGCGTGCTGACATATAACATTAAACGGCAACTGAGGAGGTAAATATGTTCGGCCTTGTTGACTGCAACAACTTCTACTGCTCGTGCGAGAGGGTTTTCAACCCCGCCCTGCGCACGTCGCCCGTCGTAGTGCTGTCGAACAACGACGGGTGCGTCATCGCGCGCAGCAACGAGGCCAAGGCTTTGGGCATTGAGATGGGCGCACCGTTCTACAAGGTGAAGGCGTTTCTCGAACGTAACAAGGTGGCCGTGTTCAGTTCCAACTACACCCTTTACGGCGACATGAGCCGCCGCGTGATGATGCTTCTTGCCGGTTTCACCCCTGCCTTGACGCAATACTCCATCGACGAGGCGTTCATCGACCTATCGGGTTTCGGTGAGGGCGAAGCCTTGCGGAGCTATGGACGGCAAATAGTAAGCACAATCAGCCGTGGCACGGGCATACCCGTAACGCTCGGCATCGCGCCGACGAAGACCTTGGCGAAGGTCGCCGCAAAGTACGGCAAGCGTTACAAGGGCTACGGCGGGGTGTGCCTTATCGACACGGAGGACAGGCGCGTTAAGGCGTTGAAGGGGCTGCCTGTGGCCGACGTGTGGGGCATAGGTCGCAGGACGGTCGGAAAACTCGAATACCACGGCGTGCGCACGGCATGGGACTTCACGCAAAGGAGCGAGGGTTGGGTGCGCCGCGAGCTTACCGTTACTGGCGTAAGGACGTGGCGCGAACTGCAAGGCGAGAGTTGCATTGACATCGAGGAACTGCCGGAGAAGAAGAGCATCTGCACCAGCCGCAGCTTTCCCGACCAAGGCTTGTCGCGGTTAGGCCCGTTGGAGGAGGCCGTCGCCCATTTCGCCTCTTCCTGCTCGCGCAAGCTGAAGGGTCAGGACAGTTGTTGCCGCGCCGTCACCGTGTTCGCCTATACAAGCCGTTTCCGCACCGATGCGCCAAGCAGTACCATCAACCGCACCGTAACCCTCACCGTACCGACAAACGACCTGCGCGAGCTTGTATCGGTATCAGTCGGCGCGTTGCGCTCGCAATGGAACGCGTCCGCCACGTTTTTCTACAAGAAGGCTGGCGTGATAGTCTGGGATATCTGCCCCTCCGGCGCAGTGCAGGGCGACCTTTTCGACACCATCGACCGCGCAAAGCAAGCCCGTCTTGCCGCCGCAATCGACGCCATAAACCGCAAAAACGGCTACAACACTGTAAAAGTTGCCGTGCAGGGTACGGACGACAGCTGGCGCATGAAGCACGAATACGAGTCCGGAAAATACACTACCAACATTGATGACGTAATAAAGGTTAGAACATAATCCGTTCAACTTAAATAAGCAATATAAGATTATTAATTGAGAGAAATGTCCCAGAGATCAATATCCCGTAAATAAGATATGAGTCATATACTTTTATTATACAGTTGGCTACATCATTATAAGTAAGAAGCGTTATATATGCCTGCATAATGTCTGAGCGGACTGTTTGGTAAAAGCTGTGAAGGTTATTACATGGACAGCCGTGAGAAATGTCACTCCCTCAAACTAACAGAGTCTGGCATTATTTCGGCCGTGCGCTAGATACTTCTTGAGATTCCTTGAATAAAGGTCTACAAGCTGTTCCTAATCCTCAAAAGACATATATTTGCGAAAGATTTGCGACCATGACCATTTCCACCGTATCATGCACAATAACGACTTGATGCTCAGGCCTTACCGTAAACATCATACGACAGACTCCAATCACAACAGCAGTAAATACAAGAATTTTATCAAAGGCTTCAGTCCCAAGAGCAAGAACCAGCTCAGAGTTGCGATATAACATATACATTGTCAGTCCTTACGGACTTGACGGCCTCATTTACCACTTTGAACGCGGAGTATACTGCGGCGGTGTGTACACCTACAACACACCATCGGCGAGCAGATCAGTATAACGGAGGACTATTGCCTCACAGATATGCTGTGGCCGAGCGTATCTACGGTATCATAAAACAGAATAGTTCTACAGGATGACATCATAGAATTTTACAATATACGCAGACCGCACATGAGCAATTAGGGGAGACTTACACCGTGCAGGTTCAGGTTGGGCTTTTATTGTCTATCACTAACAAGAAAAAGCTTGAAGTCCGTATGTTTTTCATGATATTAATTTCATGGCCAATGAAAACGTGTTATATTTGCAGTGTGAATTTATACAGGAAATATTTAAAAGTATGTGAATTTAGTTAGTAAATAAAGACCTTTTGTATGAAGTAATTTTAGACATGGGTTAATGAATGATTTTGCAAGTTAAACAAAGAATAAATTATGATTATATCGAAGAAGACAATTGAAAAATTAAGAAAGCTAATAAATGAAGAAACAGAATATCGTTCAGGATCTAAACTGGTTGCTTTTTTCAATCAATATGGATTTAGAGATGTGTATGGAAATGGCTTCCCCTCAAGATGGATATATACAGAGGAGAAAATACGTGCATTAAATGGAACGCCCGAATTAGATAGATGTATTAAGGATGTTTTTGCGCCAGTAAATTTTATTGGACGATTTTCCGAATTAGATGCTTTTATTGCAGACTTTAATCAATACCTCTGTTTTGATGGATGGAATGTTATACGCAAAGGCAGAGAAATAACTTTTTTTAAAGCAACAAGTATAGATATTGACAAGGAAAAGGAGAAAGAACTCACAATAAATACTACGGAAACGGATTTTTTAAATGCGGAATTTTCAGATATTTCAATTGAAAGTTTACCAATAGATAATTATGTATTACCTTATATAGAAACACGTATCAACGAAATAAAAACTTGCTTATCTGCAAAAGCTGCTTTATCAGTAATATTTCTTTCTGGAAGTACATTGGAAGGAATTTTGTTGGGATTAGCTCAAAATAATCCAATGATGTATAATCAAGCTAAATCCGCTCCAAAAGATAACAAAACGGGAAAAATTCGATTATTTCATGAATGGACACTTAGTAATCTTATTGACGTATCTTGTGAAGTCGGTTTTTTACGGGAGGACGTTAAAAAATTCAGCCACTCACTGCGAGATTTTAGAAATTATATTCATCCATTTCAGCAGATGTCAGAACATTTTTACCCTGATGAGAATACCGCAAAAATTTGCTTTCAGGTGTTGAAGGCTGCATTATTTCAAATAACTCAAAACAAGAAAAGATGAAAACAATTGCTTTTGTTATCGGAAACAATGATTATTTTGAAGGAGCTCAGTTAAAGTATGCAGTAAATGACGCTGTTGGAATAGCGGCAATATTTCGTCGTCTTGGATATGACGTTATTGAGAAGCTAAACTTCAAATCCGCAGAATGTTCAAATATTTTAAGTTTGTTTGAAGATAGAATAAAGGATTATGATGCTTCCATCTTTTACTATGCAGGACATGGCTTTGAACTTGAAGGAGAGAACTATTTAATACCCATTGATTATCAAATACCTCCTGCGAATAAATATGAAGCAGGACGAAACTGCCTCAAACTAACGGAGATCTTAGGGATTCTCAAAACAAATTCAGGAAAAGTAAATATTGTAATAATAGATGCCTGCAGGAAAACTTTTGATAGAGGAGTTGGATGTTCTTTTGCACAGGTATATGCTCCCAAAGGAACTCTCATAGCTTTTTCTACCTCTCCTAACGAAGGAGCGAAAGACGGGAACGGACAAGATGGACATAGTGTATATACAAGTGCCTTATTACAATATATAGGAAGAGAAACATTGTCTGTTGAAAGTCTTTTTAAGAAAGTCCGAAAAACAGTCTATAATCTGACAAATGGAACTCAAACGCCATGGGAGCATACGTCTTTAATTGGAGATTTCTTTTTCAATACTGGTCAATTGGTTTATTCAGTAGAAATCCCTTATGACGAACTAGTTGTTAAAGACTCTCTTTTTAAAGGAGGCGATGTTTTTGGCAATTTAATCTTGGAACTCCGTTCTTGTGATTGGAATAGACAAAATCCTGCAATGAAAAAGATCAGCAAAATACCAGCTTCTAACCTCGATAAAAATCAACAGTTCATTTTGGGACGAAATTTGTACCAAGCTAATGGTTATGCATTTGAAGTGATAAAATTTTTCGAAAATCTCGGAAACAATTTGTTAAAATACAATAAAGATGGAGAAAATCATGTACTCAACGGCATTCTATTCGAGATATACTTTGATAATAAAGGAGATTTTCGGAATGAACTAAAAAAGCATGATATTGACAGAGTATTTTCACTTCGGAGAAATCAAATGTATGCAAAATCTTTTGACTTCATAAAAGATGTTCTCCAGCCATATAAAGAACAACTTTTTTATATTCCTACTATTCAAGATGAGCCAATAGATATTGATATCAGTGCAGAAGAAAAAAACTACCAAACACTTTTTGGAGAGGAAACAATTCAAATTATACATAAAATTAATATAGAGAATAAGGATATAACAAAAGCATTCTCACACTATTGTACTTCTGGCATAAATGAATTAGGAGTAAAATCTTGTTTGTCTGATTTTCTTACAGCTCCGCAGGATTTAATTCAAATACATAGTAATGTCTCATTGCATAAGATAGCATTTTCAAAAGAACTGTTTGACGAAGATATGCCTTGGTAATGGTCTTTTGTTACTTTTGAGCCGTTTCAACAACAGTCAAAATAACATGTGCTTTTTCATTCGGGTTTCTTTGTTCACTCAAAGTTCTAAAAAAAGCAGTGGTCGGCAGATTGCCGACCAATTTTACTTTGTGTATTCTTCTTGAAGAGTTACCCACATCATCCTCAGCAATTAGTAGAAGACACATAATTAAGATTAACATCGTAATTTCACGTGAGTATCGGTATGAGAATAATACTTCTTTTGAATAAAGAACTTACATTGTTTTGTAGTTCAAGCTGTCGGTGGGTATGATTATTATCACATCATCACTATACCGAACTCACGTTAATAATTTCTTATGCCGAACTCACGAGTTAAAATAGAGCTTCTTTTAACTGTACAATTATTTTTTACTGTTTCGGTTTATAAAAATGCTACTTTCAGCATTCAAATAATCATTCAAGTCTTTGAAACTTCCGTATAAAGATGAAATATCTTCAGCCTTGCCGTTCAACGCCTTGCAAAGCGAGGCAAACGCATTACGGCCGGCCGCATCGTTGTCAAGCAGACATACAGTTTTGCCGTATTCTTTCAACAAAGGCAACACCTTTCCTATATTTGCGACGGAATTAAGGACTATGAAATCGCTTTCCGTAGCATCAAGGCACAGCAAACGGTCGTGTTTCATCAATGTCAGGAAAGACAGATAGTCCATGAAGCCCTCGAAAACAAGGCAGGTTGCGTTCACCTTGTCGGCATTCGGTTTTATATGTGATATGTCTTTCGGCGCAATGCATCCCTTGAACCAGCGGTTGCGGAGTTCGTAACCGCCCGACCGATTGCGGAACCCTATGGCGTAATAACGCTTGCCGTTACAAGTGTAATGTACCTCCAAGCACTCATTCCTTGCAACATCCGCGTCTATATTCCTTTCACGTAAATACGCCAACAAGGCAGGAGAATTTAATGGAGAAATGCCTATGTCGGTAAATGTGGGTGATTGTTCTTGTTTTTTAATGTCATGAACAAAACGGTAGATTGTGCTTGGTGCTGACCTGCCGATACATTCTAAAAGGTATGTCATGTCGTTGGAGCGGTACAGTTCCTTTGCCAACGTTATTATCCCTCCGCCCCGGCCAAGCCCGAAATCGTACCAGCAATTAAGCCCGATGTCAACCTTGAACGATGCAGTGCGCTCCTCGCGCAGCGGCGACAAGTACCAAAGAACATTACCCTTGCGTCTTACGGGACTGTGCCCAAGGCTTTCAAGGAAATCGTCAAGAGCAATATGTCTTACAGTTTCAATATCCATAATGATGGGAACGTATATAATAAGGTAAGGAAAATCCTCCGAAACGAACTTCGGAGGATTTGAATTGGTAATAAAAGAACCTACCTACGGCACGAACAGCAGGGCGAACTCAACCTTGCGCCTTACCTCAAGTCCTTTGAGGACCTTGCCGCGGTACATCCTGAACGACACGTACTCGCGGTAGATGTCCCTGTCGCCGGCCTCTAACTTGCGTACCAGCCGGCTTTTCTTCAGGCGTCCGCCGCCGAGCAGCCGGTACACCCCGACATTGTAGGAGAGGACGGCAAGCAGCACCGAGTCCTTGCCGAAGCGGCGGAACACGGCGCAACGCTCCATGATGTCTTTCCTCAACAATGTCTCGGCCTGCCGTTTCGTCATGCGGTGGCTGTACCTCTCGCCGGGCAGGAGCCTGTGGCCGTAGCCGACGTAAGGGTGGTGACGAGGCCCGTGCCAGCCCTCGAAATGCCTTACAACGGCCACAGCCCTCTCAAACAACGTAGTCGGCGGCAGTTCCGCCTTTGAAACAGGACACGCGAGCACCAGCGACATGATAACCATAAAACATTTCACCATAGTGCTGTTTATTTCAATGCAAGACATTTCACGGCGCGTCCTCCATAGCCGTAAATATTGGCCTTATTATCAATCCACCGCCTTCTTCATCATCCCCGTCGTCTGCGTTGAAGTCGAACGTCAGCTTTTCCACACTTCCCCAGTTGTTCTCGACGTACAGGTCTATTGACTGCGCGTCGCCGACGCTCAAAGAGGTGTAATACAGGCGGAACTCCTTTTTGCCCAGCAGGTAACGGTCGTTGGGCTTCATCACCGTGTCGTCCTCCATCTCCAGCCTGCCCTTGCCGTCCGTCTGGAAGTAGCGCAGGGTGTACATCGTTCCGTCGAAGCCGCCGTCCTCCACGATTGAGAGGCGCAGCTCGACGGTTTCGCCGTATGCTACCTCGTCCTGCACGGGCATGGCCTCCACCGTAAACGGGTATTCTTGCCTTATGTCCAGTCCGTCATCGCATGAAACAGTTGACAATAAAACTGCCGCAGCGCAGCAACAGATAAATAAAAACTTCGCTTTTCTTTTCATGTAAATACTTGTTTGCGGTTAGAAAACATACTTTAATGAAATGCCGTATAGGCAGTGGAACACTCCCGATGCACCGCCCCACAGGGCACGTCCGCGCAGCCTTGCCGCGGCTGCGATGTTGTCCGTTATGAACACCTCGGCCTCCAACGTGGCGGCGCATCCGTATATGAAGGCGCTGCACCGCGAGAGCGACGCGCCGTCGTAAAGCGTCCCATTGCAGCCGTTCACCTTCTCGTAGCCAATCACGCCCGACAGTCCTGCGTTAAGGAAGAACACCTTGCCGGGCGACGACAACAGGTTAAGAAAATATCCGGCATCGGCGGTATATTGCTCCATCGGCACGCCGACTGTACGGTAACGGCAATTCCTCCTCACATATTCCACGCCGTACTCCCACTTGTTCTCGTTCTTCACGTAGTTGAAAAAGGCAAGCGAAAAAGCATACCCTGTGCCGTCATTGCCCGCAGGCGAATAAAAACCGTCAACCATGTCGGTCGAGAACAGCACGCCCTTCATGCCGGGCAGACAACGTTGCGCCATCGTCCTGCCAGCCGTTACGGCAAGCAGGAGCGACAATAACAAAATTCTGTATCTCATCATAGCACGCGCACCTCGTCAATGGTTTCTGCATTGGCCACGTCATCACTTTGCACCTCGAACACTTGGTGGCGGCCTCCCTGCTTCTCACTCATCTCCACAACGAGCATCTTGCCGTCGGGAATGGTGAACTTTGGCAGGGCGAACACCGTGCGCTCTGCCTTTCCGCCGTCAACGCGCGTGGCGTAGTTGTACGCCCTAAGCGGATAGATGACCTGCTCCTGCATGGCCGTGCGCTTGACCACTTTCTTGTCGACAATCTTGAAAGTGACGAAGTCCACGTCGAAAGGCACGTTGCCCTTGTTCCTCGTCTCGGTGTGGAAATAAAGCAGGTCGCCGTGGGCGTAAAGTCCTTTCAGCAGGAACTGCACCCCGAAACGGCGGCTCCCGATGTGGCGCACGCGCCTCTTGTCCTCCTTGTGGATTGACTTCATAATCATCCTCACCAAGCGCGGCGATTCGCCGTCAAGCTCCTTCAGGTAGATTTCCATCGCGTTGTTGGGGCGGTTAACCGCCTCGCCGTCGTGTATGAAGTCGCACATCTCGACATTGAGCAGCAGCGGTTCGTCGGCGTACTTCACGTTGAAACTGTAGAAGTCTCCGCTCTCCGTTATTACGCTCATGTTCGTCTCGCCGCGGAAATTCTTTTTCACTGCCTTCACGCGGATTACGTTCTCCGCTCCGTCGGCCTTCCCCGCAATCAGGTTTTCAGAACCGAGGTCAACATATTTCACGGGCGACGGGAAAATCACGTGTACGGTCTTGTCATACGCTATTTCAAGTCCGTGCGGCGGAATCATGCGGCTAAAGCCGATTTTCCGCGTCAGTCCCTCGAAACTGTCGCCGCCGCTTGGCTGCGCCACGGCTGCGACCGCACCCATAAGCAGGGCGCAAAATAAAAACATCTTCTTTCCCATAAACATCATTTTCTTGCTCGTTTTTTGCATTGTTCCATTCGTTTTTCCTTTTTTGTCATTTACTCATCCATCATTACGTTTATTTACGGCCATGAATCCGTATCAAATATCCAAGTTTGCAAAAGACGCCCTTTCACGTTCCAAAACACGGCTTTTTACATTCCAAAAGACGGCAAATCGGAAGCTGAAAGGCCATATTTTGCAAGTTATTCCGTAACATCTTGATTTACATATATTCGTGCCAAAATTTAAGGTTCTTACGCTTTTAACTCCGCCGTTGTTCACTGTTCCGGCGGCTGCAACAGCAGCCTGTATCCGGCCTTTACGGTTATCTTTACGGTGCGTGCCTTTTTTGTGAAATACTGCGACACGCCGCGTATCAGTCCGCGTCCCACGTCGGAAACTATCTGCGCCCCGGCGTCGGTGGATATGCTTATGCCGCTTTCCACGGCGCCGCCCATGCCTGCGGCAATCTCCCTCGCTGCGTCGTTTTCAAGCGAGTTTGGTACGAGAATGCCTTTCTGTCCGTCGGTGGAATACACCTCAAGTTCCACGGGCAGCACGCTGCCGTTATGGCTTACGGCCTCTATTTCCACCTCCATACGCTCGCCCTGAAGGCGCGTCAAGCCTGTTATCACCGTTCCTTTTGGTAAGAGGCGGCCTCCAACACGCATCGGTTCGAGCAGCCTGAGGCGCAACGCCTGTCCGTCGGTAACAGTCTGCGTGCCGTGTACGCACGCCGCAATGGTGTTCTTTACCACGGCCTCATGTGTTCCGACTGCGGTGTTGAAGCGGTCTGCAACAATGCTGTCCGTATCATCATTTTGACCGAGCCGCGATACAACACGAGTCCGTTCCGCCTTGACAGGCTCGGCTTTCGGCTTTTCCGAGGCATTGCTTGTTTCCGTCGTTCTTGTTGCCGTGTTGCCGCCAAAGCGGGCCGCCAGCTCGTAAGACTTCTCCATCAAGGCGACCTTCTCGTCAAATGAGCTTTCCTTTTCAGGCTCACAGTCCAGTCGCCGTTCTATCTCCGTAATCCTGCGCGACACCTCGTCGTCCTGCGGCACTTCCGCAGGCGAGTAAAAACCGGCCAGCGTCCTGTTCATGTCCTGGTACGCCGCAACGGATGAATGAGGAGTACCCTCCTCGTTTTCATTTTCCGCCACAGGTTTGTCCGTCAGCGGAACGTCCGGCAAAGTTACCTTTCCTGTTGTATCCGTGTCGAGCATTTCCGCTATCTCTATCAGCGAGCCTTTGCGCCGTTCGGCCTTCTCCGCCATCTCTCCGTCACGGTAAGCGTCCACCTTGCTGCCCGGCAGTCCCTTGCTTTCGGGCGAGGGCATTTCCGTGTTGAAGCCTCCGTTTCCGCCTCCGGCTCTCGTTCCGTCTTCAGACGGACGGAAAATCAGCCACAGGCTTCCGGCAAACAGCAGCGCCATGAGCGGATATACTACCCATTTGGAAAGTCCGCGCCTATGTCTTTCAGGCGTGTTTCCGTCAGTCCGCGGTTTCACCTTCAGGCGTTCCGCCATCTTCATTATGTCCATTTCCGTAAAGTTCGATGTATTTCCCGTTAGTCTTTCCGTATTTTATCTCCATAGGTTCGATGTGCCTTATCCTCATCTTTTCTCCGCCGTTCTTGCCGAAATCCACCAGCGCATATACCGTGACGTAGACGCAACAGGCCAAGAACGGCACGCTGAAAGCCAGCACCGCAGCCAGCCTCTGCCTCGGCGTAAGCCGCCGGCAGCGCAGCCAAAGGCCGCACTTAAGTTTCCTTGAAAGTGTAATTATCCTTTTCATCTTTCCGTTGTCATTATGTCCTTGTTCTCAAGTATCGCAAGATGTTCGATTATAAAGCCGTTGGGGTTGCCGTCGGAGCGTCCCGTGTTGCGCAGCGAACAGCTTGTGACAAGCGAGCGTTCGGTAACGTTGCTCTGGCGTATGATTATGAGCCGTGCGTATGTCACGGCCTTGTAGGGATGGCGCGAGAAGTCGCACACCACGCTGTCCACGCGCACCGTCTGGTTGACGTTGCCCGATATTACGCGGTTGTAGTAGCCCTTTTCGGCGAAGTCGGCGTAGTAGTGGTACGCGCCCTTGTCCGCAAGGAGCAGCGCGCGGTTGATGTTCGCCTCGATGGCCTCCTTCTGCGGCGACAGCCCGAAGAACAGCTCGTGGAAACGCCTTACGTGTTCGCGCGCCTCTGCGGGACGGTTCTGCGAGAGGTCCTGCGACAGTGCGAGCATGAGCGACTTGCCTCCGTCGAGCACGTAGATTTTCTCGCGCTGCTTCTCGGCGAAGCGGAACGCACCCCAGAGGGCGAAGCCCGTAACCAATGTGCAGCAGCATACGAAAGCCACAAGCATGGCCCTGATGCGGCGGAAGCCGCTCTCGATGTTTGTAAGTGACTTGAATTCCATTGTCTTTCGTCATTTCATGTTTCTTGTCTTCATTACTTTCCGCGCAGCCTACCGCCGACGTTGCCGAGCAGCGAACCCGCGCTTCCGGCGGCGAGTCCTCCGCCCTTGACGGCGCTGCGGTTGATGTTGCGGCTGTAGTTGCCCGCGCCTCCGGCCTGAACTATCCAGTTCGCCACGGTCGGGACGGTGAAGTAGCCTATTATGCCGATGAGCATGAACACGATGTACACGCTGTTGGAGTTGTCGATTGAATACTCCGGGTTGCTTTGCAGCTCGGCAATGTCATTTTGCAACATGAGCACTTGGATTTTCGCAAGCATACAACTGAACAGGTCGCTCACGGGCAGCCACAGGTAGACGGAGATATAGCGCGCGAACCATTGGGTGAGGGTCGAGTGGAAACCGTCCCACACGCTGAAGGCGAAGGCCAGCGGCCCGAGGATTGAAAGCACGACGAGGAAAAACGTCCTCACGGTGTCGATGAGCAGCGAGGCGGCCGCGAAGAGCAGCTCCAACAGGCTGCGGAAGGCGTCGCGGATTTTCTTCTCCATGTTGTACATCCCCACTTCGACGTACATCCCGAGCCTCGTGGCCATGTCGCCGGGCGTCCATCCAAGCTCGTCGAGCTGGCGGTCGAACTCCTCGTCGCTGACGAGGAAGGCCGTCTCGGGGCTTCGCATCATGGCCTCGCGCTCCAGCTCGTCCTTCTGCGCGCGGTAACGCTCCATGTCCAAGGTCTGTTCCTCCACCATGCTATGCGTGCCCTGGACTATCAGGCCGAGTCCCTCGTTGAGCGTGCCCAGCACCAGCGTGGGGAACAGCAGTATGCAGATGCCTATGGCGAAGGGGCGCAACAGCGGGTAGACGTCTATCGGCTCCGCCCTCGCCAGCGACTGCCACACCCTCGACGCGACGTAGAACAGCGCGCCGAGGCCGGCAAGCCCCTTTCCGACGCCGAGCATGTCCTCGCAGAGCGGCATCATCCCGTCGTACAGGCCCTCCAGCACGGTGTGGAGGTTTGTGAAGTCTATTGCTAGCAGCAGTTCCATAGGCTACCAGTATCTTGACGCCGCGTCGCCGTAAAGGCGCATCACCCGGTCGGTGTCGGCCTTCTTCCTCGCGCGCAGGAAGCTCACGGCGATGTTCTTGTTCGTATAATACCCCACGAGGTTGCGGTAGCGGCGCATGCTGCGGTGGCAGGCGTCAACCACGTCCATGCGGTCCTTGTCGGTCATTGATAACGTACTGACGTTGATTACCTGCCTCAAGTCCTGCAGTACGCCGTTGCTCTCCTGCATCAGCTTGGCGTAGCCCGTGGCTATTACGTCAAGCTCCTTGGCGGAGAAGCTGGCGTCGCCGAGCATCTTGCGGAAGTTTGTCACGTAGATTTCGGACACCTCGCCGACCATCAGCAGCACCTCCTGCACCTTGCGAGCGTCGCGGACGAGGTTGTTGACGCTATTCAGCGCGTCGTAGTAACGCTTGGCCTGCTCGTAAATCTTGACCGTTTCGGCGAAGTTCTGCGCCGTGTTCACGGCGGTCTTCGACGTGTGGGCGATGTTGTCGGACATGTTTATTATGCCCTGTGCAAGGTTACCGGGGTCCGACACGACCCACTGCGCGCTTGCCTGTGCGAGGCAGAGCGTGGAAGCGGCGGCAAACATTAGAATCCTTTTCCTCATTGCACTGCCTCCTTCCTGATATAGTCGCCGTATGGCGGGAACGTCAGCACGTCCGTATTTTCGTTGTATGATACGCCAATGCGGTAGCCCGTGTCGATGAACATGTTGCCGCCGTCCTCCATGAGTACGAACGTCTGCGGCTTCAGCTTGCGCTGCCTGCCGCCCTTCGACATAAGCGTCACCTTGTGGGTGCCGTCGTCATTGCGGATTATCACGTCTGGCCTCCCCTCCGTGCTTTCCCAATGTCCGCACATACGTTCCATGTCCGTTTGCGGCCCAGTCGTGCAACCTTGCAGCGCCAATGCCGCAACGGCTGCGGCAAAAACCGCCTTGAACCGTTTTCTTTTCATAGTCTTGGATTGTCTTTTCATTTTTCCTTTGTTTTTGGTTTCATATGTTGTTGAATTTTCGTTTAGCCTCGCGCCTTTGCGCGGCCAGCCGCCTGACGGCCTGTTCAATGTCGCCGCCGAGTTCGCCGGCGAGGCGCATAAGCTCCGTCTTTTCCGTTTCCTCCGTCGTGTAGACCAGGTATTCCTCGTCGCTCACCTCGGTGGCGTAGACGGCCGAATACGTGCCACCGAGTCCAATCCACACCTCGCGGTAGGGTGCGCCGGGACGGTTGGCCTGGTTGATCGAGAGTATCTGGTCCTTCTCCTTGTCGCTCAGCCCGAGCAGATTCTGTATGTTGGAGAACTTGTTGAGGTACTTCCTCTGGTCCAGGAGAATCTTGCAGTCGGAGTTGTTGATGATGGCCTCCTTGACAATCGGTGACGATATGATGTCGTCCACCTCCTGCGTCACCACCACCGCCTCGCCGAAATACTTGCGCACCGTCTTGAACAGGTAGAGTATGTAACCGCTCATGTTGGCCGACATGAGGGCCTTCCAGCACTCCTCTATGAGTATCATCTTGCGCACTCCATTAAGGCGGCGCATCTTGGCGACGAACGTCTCCATGATGACGAGCGTCACGACGGGCAGCAACACCTTGTTGTTCGAGATGTTGTCAAGCTCGAAGACGACGAAGCGCTTTGACGAAAGGTCCAGTCCCTTGTCGGAGTTTAGCAGGAAGTCGTAGTCGCCGCCACGATAGAAAGGCTCGAGCACGTTGAGGAAACCGTCAATGTCAAAGTCCTTCTCGCGCACGTTCTTTTTCCTTATCACGTCCCTGTACTCATCGCGCACGAACTCGTAGAAACCGTTGAAGTCGCCAGTCTGCGAGTTTTCCGTTATCCTGCGGATATAGGCGTTGACTGCTCCTGACAGCGCGACCTCTTCCGAACGCCTCGGCGGCTCGTCCTCGCGCTTCCACAAGGTGAGGATAAGAGTCTTTATGCTTTCGCGCTTTTCCACGTCGAACTCGCCGGTGTCGGTGTAGAACGGATTGAACGAAACCGGGTCGTCCTCCTTGTAGGTCACGTATATGCCGTCATCGCCGCGCGTCCTTGCGTTTATAAGGCTGCAAAGCCCTTGGTAGCTGTTGCCCGTATCCACGAGCAGCACGTGCGCGCCCTGCTCGTAGTAGTTGCGCACGAGGTGGTTGGTAAAGAACGACTTGCCGCTGCCCGACGGGCCGAGCACGAACTTGTTTCGGTTCGTGGTTATGCCGCGCCGCATCGGCTCGTCGCTGATGTCAACGTGTACGGGCACTCCGCTGCAGCGGTCGGAAAGGCGTATTCCGAACGGGCTGGGCGAGCTGCGGTAGTTCGTCTCGGCCGTGAAGAGGCATACGGCCTGCTCCAAAAATGTGTGGAAGCTCTCCTCCGCCGGGAAATCGGCGGCGTTGCCGGGTATGCCCGCCCAGAATAGCGTGGGGCCGTCGACGGTGTTGTGCCTCGGCGTGCATCCCATCTGCGCGAGCTGTCCTGCGGTGTCGTTGCCCGCCGTGCGAAGCTCTGCCTTGTCCTCCGCCCACGCCATCACGTTGCAGTGGCAGCGCACGGGCATGAAGCCTTTTGCGTGGGCCTCGTCGAGGAACATCTCCGTCCATTCGCGGTTCACGGCGTTGGCGCGGCTGTAGCGCGAAAGCGACAGCAGGTTGCGCGACGTGCGCTCCATCGCCTGCAGCGTTTCCCTTGCGTCGTCGATGAATATGTACTGGGAATAGACGTGGTTGCAGGAAAGCAGGAGGCCGACGGGCGAGGCGAATGACAGGCGGCAGTCGCTGCGGTCGGTCGACATTCGTCCGTATTGTATGTCGGTTGCCACCGTGCTAGGCAGGACGTCGGCCGAGGACAGGGTGTAGAAGCTTATCCGCCTGTCGCCGACGCGCATGGCGGCCGGGTCGAGGCGTATGTCCTCAAGCACGGCTGTGCCCCTTTCGTCTGCAAGGGACAGGTAGCGTTCTATTATCCCCTGACGTTCGGCCGTGCCGACGATTTCCTCCTTTCCGAGCCTGCACAGGGACACGTGCCCTGAATCGTTCACTATGCGCTCGAACTGCTCCACGGCCTCGATGAACCGCGCCGCCGTCTCCTTGTCGGTGACTTCCTTCGGCAGGATGCGGTTGCGGCACAGCGTGCTGAAATCGCTCCTTCCGCGGTTGCGTTCCCTTGTCGTCTTCGTCAGGAAAAGATAGCAACGGTGGTTGAGGTAAGGCCGCTCGTTGAAGTGGTGTTCGTAGCTCCTCGACAAAAAGCCTTCCTTGCAGTAGTCAGCCCTATACGTTTCCTTCGTGAACCAGTCCTGCTTACACACCACGGAATGTTCCGGCAGGACTTTTATTGCCTTCACCCACGAGGAGTGCACGGCTTCGTACTCTTCCGCTGTGACGGTGAAAATCTCCGGCAGCGCCACCTCAAAGGCTACCGTTATGTCCGCGTCCTTGCTGACGATGCATCCGTCTTCAACGGCAAGGATTGGGAACTTGCGCTCGAGTGTGTCGGCTTTCATAACATTCCTCATGGCGTCCTCCTTTCCTGCACCATGCAGAGTATCCTCTTGCGGCTTATAAGGTAGCGCGGATGGTGGCTGCGTGCCAGCCTCTTAATGAGTCCGTACTCGCCGAATCTCGCGTTCATACGGAACACGACATATGCAAAAACACTTCCTGCAATCAAGCCGTATGCCACGCACGCCCACGGCGACGCACCGATGAAGTACAGCAGGATGACTGACAGTAGTACGGCTGCGAGTCCGACGGCAAGGACGAACAGGTACATCGTGGTAAGCCCCTTGAACTCCACGCCCTTGCCGGCTCCCTTGTTAACTGTGTACTCCATCGGCTTAAAGGAAGAATGAACGGAGGATTGTCGCTGCAACGATGAGGAAGATGCAGGCGAAGAACCACGAGGCGGCTGTCTTCGACGTGTCGGGGTCGCCGCTTGAGAACTTGCTGTAGGTCTTTATGCCGCCTACAAGGCCGAGTACGGCACCGATGGCGTAGCACAGCTTTGTCGCCGGGTCGAAGTACGAGGTCATAAGGCTGGTTGCTTCGTTTATGCCGGCCAACCCCTGGCCTTGGGCGAAGACAGTAGCCACTGCGGCAGCAATAAATAATGACAGGATGAATCTTTTTCTCATTGTCAGGTCTTTTTGGTGAAACATCTCTTTTCTTTAACTCGGCGGCAAAGATATAGAGGATGCTTCCTTGCAAAAAGTTCATGACCTAACGTGGCTATACATGGCATGATATGTCTGGATATCATATGGTGGACTTTAAATTGCAGAAATAGCAATAAATATA
>OHQT01000132.1_pt1 | contig 47419 bp, 38 predicted proteins | sample 1578221 | NCBI WGS metagenome assembly OHQT01 (sample SAMEA3879547, study PRJEB24766) | human gut metagenome | biome: human-associated habitat; feature: feces | place: USA | collected 1985/1987
GTATACCGCTGTCAATATATATATTTTCTTATTATTCATGAATTAGATATATTTAAGAGATTATCAATGAATATTATTATAAGCCCACTGATTTCCTTATTATACTTCTGCATAAACCGGAGTTATCTTCAACAACGCGATAAATATCCATATCGAAAGCACCAGGATCAAACTGTTTGAAGTCCGTAACTGAATTTATATATATTAAGTTCTGAATACCATGAAACGCACTTTCAAAAACATGCTTGATCTTTAATAGTTTTGGGTCGTTTTCCATTAATCCAATCGGAATAGCTCCGTAAACAGACCCGATAAGCAATGAATGAAGACGATTACTTATAACATATCTCTTATCCAAATAGAAATCAAGATCATCATACCAGACAACTTCCTCGTGGAATTTTACCTGGGGGGCAGCAACACATTCGTATATTTCTTTTGCGATTTCATAATCAGAATGGACCTGAAAATATATTTCTATGGAATAACCGATGCTTACACAATGATTGATCAGATCAATACTTGCTTTTTTCAATAATTCATTATCAGACGCCAAACGCACATTAAAAGCTATAACATTCTTCTTCTCCCGGGGTTTGCCAACATAGTAATGCAACAAAAAAGCTAAATCAGGAATATAATGAACTCTTTTGGATCCACAAAAACCCATAGCATATTCTACGGATGCCTGTGACCTCAAATAATATTCATCAACCAGCATACGATCTACGGGGGTCTGCGTGGCAATCGCATTGGAACAACAATTACCATATCGTTTTACTGAAGCTCCGCAAATCTTAAAAATCAGATATATGATATTGAATCCGAACCTGGTCACTATCTGAAGCCGGCCCATAGGCCCAGGATTTTGAGTCAGCAGTTTTATTTTTTTCTTTCTTATTAAGTAAATTATTTTACAGATATTCTTTAGACCTATTCTCTTCAATGTGATACCCTGTTCTTCATTTACATCGACCGCATTTGCATGCTGCAATAGAACATTCTTAAAATCAGAGGGTAAGCCACAAGCATCTACATAAACAGTTCCATAGCTGCACAATTCATCAATTAACATTTTGTTAATCACAAGGTCTCCCACGTTGGTAGGTTGAGTAGCACATATAAAATAACTGTTCATACGATCAATGCTGCTTAATAAAAGATACGACCTTCTGTATTTGAATCATATTGTTCTTTTCTGACAGCACAAACCTTTTGGCCTTCAATCCACGGGCATGTAATTCTTCTCGTCCCAAATTTAATGCATTATCTATGGCTCTTGCTATATCTTCCGAGGTTGAGCTGTCAATGCAACCACAATAATCAAAATATTCATCAGGAATTCCAGACAGTTTGGTAGTCAGAGTATATGTACCTGATACCATGTATTCCATTGTTTTGGAGGGAAATGAATATTTCGTATACTCTCCGGAAGTCGGACGAGGATTAATCAACAGCATGGCTTTGATTTCAGCTTCCACAACCTCCAAATTGCTGCGGGCACCCCAATATTTGATTCTTTTATCCGACTCTGCTAATAGCTGTTTTGATAAATTACCAGTTCCATACAGCCAAAGCTCTATATTTTCATTTTTTATGCTCTTAACGGCCTCAACAAGCTGCATTATGCCATATTCTTTATTCAAACCTCCCGCATATATGACAACATCTTTCTTATCCTTTCCACTCAAACTGTTCACGGATTTATTCATATTGATATCGCAAAATCCTTCCACTACTATATATGGCTTGTTCCGAGGGTTGAGGACAGAAGACATCGATTCTGTAAGCAAAACATACAAATCGAAAGAAGAGCACAGTTTTTTACTCAACCATATAGAAAGTCTTACTTTAGGCGACAACTTTGACGAAGCACCTAATACCTGTACAGTTGTCATCCAGGGAACATCACAAGCAACAGTAACTGTTTTGCAGCTATAAAATAACGACGCTAATCGAATAGGTATATATTGATATATACGCATTATCGAACAGATTATTACTTTTTCTTTCCCTATATTTCGGAACCCCCAATATAATGCATAAAAAAAGCAATAGACAAACGATATTATTTGCTTAACAATCGGAATATTGAATAATGGGACATATCGATACCGCACACCATCCTCTTCATCCTTAAATCTACAGAAACTTTTTGAAATAGGAGGATGTGATAATACGAGGACATCTTTTTTTTCCAGATTACCAACTAAACCGCGAACGAACATTCCGTGGTATTTCTGTCCGACATACCCTTTAGTTTGTGATTTGGCAATAAACTCTTCAAACAATCCGTCAGATACAAGAGACGAGATATACAGAACTTTCATTGTTACAGATTAGAACATTACACTGAATATAGTATTGAATTCTCCTCCAAATGCGTCACTCCACACTGGACTCTGGAAAAATCCCCAATAACTATAACACAGAAGGACGACATGCATCGAGATCAATCCCCAACGGAGAACATCATTCTTCAGTTGGGCATAGGTCATCGGTATAGTCATAATTGAAAATACCGAGAAATACAGGCCTATTCTGCCTATCATTTGAATGATCTGACCAAATGGCAATATAATAAAACTGATTGAACTGAGGGCTACCAATAGTCTATGTTGCTTGTCATTTTTGGAATCTGCAATATATCTTAATGCAATATAGAGGGGAATAAGATTGAGAAAAAAGCCCAATCCAAAGGACGTAATGCGATTTCCTTCTTCGTAGTTCAGTTGATAAGATTCCAGATCCTCCGACAAGGCCATAGCATAGGTAAATATCTGATTAAGATAATCCTGAAACGCGAACAAGATTAGGAACAAGATCAGATAGACGAATGTAAATATCTTTCCTACATACTTCCCCATCGGAATGAACCCCCAAAAAGCAAAAGGCAACAAAATTATAGACGATCCATGAATGAAAGAACACAGATAAAGAACGATAAGCGGTATAACAAATTTTCGCTGCTGAATCAAAGGCCATAGAGAGACAAATATCATCATGACCAAACTTTGACGCAACATGGAAAAACTCATTAAATAAAAGGAAGTAGCAAACAGATAAATCAACATGGCAAAAGGCCATTGTGAATATGGAACATATCGTCTAATTGACTTGTACATCACAACGCCTTGAAATATGCTGATTAAGGCTACCATTACGAAAAAGCCATAATCTCCAAATGGTTTAAAAATATAATTAAGAACGACCCATCCCGGTTCACGATAAACAACTTTATCAAAGATCTTATTCCAATTAAAGTCTTGTCGGATGAATTCAAAGTATAAATCATGGTAAGCCATATAATCATTACCATAATCATAATGAATAACCTGCAGGAGTGTTACCAATACAATCCCCCACAGCATCCCCTTCTTTAATCGACCGATTGATTCAAGATAGGTAAAAAATAGCGCAAGCAAACTACAAAATACAACTATATACATTGTTTTCTATTTTGCTAATTCCGCATATATCAGATCCATTTCTCTACCAAAATCTCCTTGACGAAGAGGGCGTATTTTTCGCGCATTTTCGGATAAAGTCAATGCCAACTTCTCGTCAGAGAATACTCGCACAATATTGCCAGCAAGTGACACGTAATCTACGGAATTATAAATAATACCGTTTTTTTTATTTTCGATTAATGTACCCACACCGCCAACAAGAGATGCGACACTCGGAGCACCCACTATCAAAGCTTCAATTAATGAGGCACTATGATTCTCACAAACAGAAGGCATTACATATACATTACACTGCTGAATGTATCGAGCCATTTGTGCAGGAGTCAATACCCCCGTAAACTCGATATTTTCCGACAACTGATACTTATCAACAATCTGTTGCAACCATCTAAAGTATCCCGTGCGATGTTTAAAATCACCATAAGCCTTTAGATAATTATTGCCTGGAATATATACTTTGACATCAGGATAAACCTTTTTAACAATCGCCAAGGCCTGATAGAGGATATGATGCCCCTTGATAGGATATCCCCCACCATTCACAAAAATAGTATGGCGTTTAATCTCACCTATATTCCAGTCATAATTAAAGTAATCTGCTCGGATAGGAAGTTTATTGCGGAAAAATACAAGGTCAGGATTAATCATCTTACATTGATCCTCACACCAATCATTTTCGACAATGGCGGCTTTAGCATTACGAAGAATCTTTTGCTCCAATTTTGTTTGAGCCTTAAAATTCTGGTACTGTTCATGCCTGTCAAATAAGTTAATAAAATCTCGCCATGTCCTATATCTGCATGAGAAGGGAACTCCATCATAATATCTTTGGTATATGCTTTGAATTACTCCTTGCATATAAACCAGAATAGGCATGGAACGAAAGACTTCCGATATCAAATAAGCAAGTTTGGATTCTGTTCCCCATATCACTACAATATCGGGAGAGATTTCTGCTCTTAATTGTTCACACATCTGACGATTTCTTGAAGATGTATGGTCATAAGTCTTCATATTTCCTCCCGGCAAAATATGGAACCAACTATTCTCAAATTGTTGTTTCATATGCTTTTCAACCGGACATGAGGTAACAATATGAAGCTCGATGCTTGTATTTTTTCGCACTGCATCATAAGCCGCATACAGCCAAGATCCACCTCCAACGGCACCATTAGGGCGCCCCAACATTTCGTTATGATATGCAAAAGGGACGTTTGTAACCCAAAGAATTCTCATACAAATAATATAGTTAATTTAATATTGGATGGTAGGTTACCATATCTATGAGATTTTTATCATATGTTCCATTGTATACATCATTGATGATATCATAAAACTGATCATTAAGGTGTTGTATGGAGAAACTGTTTACAGCATAATCATACATCTTATCTCCAATATTCTTTGCCTTGTCTGGATGAGCTATCACCCACTCCATCTTATCGTGAAGAGCCTGTATATCTCCCTCATGAACAAGAATTCCACTCGGTCCCATTTGATACGGAACGGAACCTGAATCATTGCCTATAACAGGTTTTCCCGAAGCCATTGCCTGTATAACAGCAAGAGAAAATGTTTCCTGCCAAATATCAGTGGTTCGCGGAACATGAACAGCACAATCAATAGCATTCCAATAATCTGCTATCTCTTTCCAGTCGACATAACCCGTAAGGATAATTTTGCCATCCAAGCCTCTATCGTGGATTAGCCGTTTAAGAGCGTTGGTATAATCCTCCGAACCTTTCCCCATCAACAAGCACTTCCAATTTCCATCACTAGGCAGCGCCTTTATAATCTCTTGCAGACCTTTATCTGGGATAAAGCGACATGCAGTTCCAAATACAAATGCATCACCAAGATTGTATTTTTCCCGAACCTTCTTTCTCGCTGCTTCATCAGGATGATAAATATCCGGATCCACCCCGACTTGCGTAGACATATAGATCTGTTTTGTAAAACCTTCTTCACGAAAACATCTGACGGCATCCGGATAATGGCATATGACAGCATCAGCGTTATTATTTAAATATCTCAACTTTTTTTTGAGTTGCCAATAATTAAAAATACGCAACCACCAATAAAATACAGACTCCGTTTTGCGTCTCACTGGATAACTAATGTTCATCGCAGGGCCGCGCATACTGAAAATAATAGCCTTGGATTTTGGCCCGAGGTATTTTCTAACAGCATGAATACATTGCAAAGCGGAATCTTGTTTATGTGTACCAATATGGTAAACTATATCCGGTTTAATTTTTTTAATAACCTCTACCATTTCCTTGGATGTCCAAGAACGATATTTATGGGTCTCACATGATACGGATATGATTCTAAAGTTACCTTCTTCTATATCCTTCCCTTCAATGATCATGTCAGAACCAAAAATCATTGATCCCTTAATATCCCATTCATAACTTTTCAAGGTAATAAGTGTTACATCGAGATCAGGATGCTGGGCAGCAAGCATTTGCCACCGTTTGTAAAACCGCGGTATCTGAAATGTATGATTAACTAGAACTATCTTCATAACGATATGCTATTTGCGAATTATCTTCCTGCATGCTTTGTGCACGTATTCCACTACTATTCTTCTTTCATTCTTGTCCAATCCAAAAACAGCTATGGACATCAATAGGAAAAGCTCTGAAAATATGAACCCGCAAACATGTCCCAATGTAGAATATGACGTAGAATCGTAAAAGAAATAATAAATAATAAGAGGAATAGATACGTATAGAATTTTATTGTACGAAACATCAAAAAACATTTTTACGTCAAAATCCACCACACGTCGAAGCATGTACAATTTTATAAATCCGCTTACACCGCTAATAACACAATAAACGATAACGAGCGAGTAACAATTCGCACCTAAAAGATAGCAAACATAACTGATAGGCAATCCAAGAAGAAGAATAACGTTCACCACCAGTTGATATCCTTTTATACTTCCCGTCGCATTTATCATCGCAGGAATTCCCTCCCCCAAACAACCAAGGAGCCCCGAAAGAATCATGATCTGACAGAATATTGTTGCTCCTTCAGGTACGGTTCCCAACCATATATGCAACAAAAAATCCATCTCCAACAAAACTGGAAAAGCGACTAAGGACATAAGTAAAAACGTATATTTGGAGATATATGCCGTCAGTTTAATTGAGCGTCCCCGATCTCCAGAGCTGAAACTTTTCGTTATTTGAGGAATTGCCGCATTATTCAAGGTTCTGGCAAACATTAGAATGAAATTCTCAACTTGATTGGCTACAGCATAAGCAGCATTTACAACCGTACCAAAAAACAGATTAATGACGATAGCACTTCCCTGTACTTTGCCTACATTTGCAAACGCTCCGACAGATGTCCATGAAGCAAAAGACATCATATCTTTGACTAATGCCATATCCCTATATTTCTTCGGCTTTATTACACCCCAATAATTTTTCGCACAATATGCATAATACAATAAAGCGGCAGAAACATTTGTTATCATCATGATAATTGCATAAATACGGATCCCGTTACCATGATTACCGTCCAAAAACAGAATAATTCCGCCAATACGGATAAGTTGTGAAACAATATCTATCGATGCATTTATTGCAAACTTTTCATAGGCAACCTGAAGTCCCTGAAACGGGACAAAAAGCGTTGATATAGATGTTGTAATTACTGACATCACAAAAACGAAACGAGCGTCAGGCAGCTTATCTACAGCAACATTGAGATAGGTGTCAATATACCAAAAGCCCACCGTAAAACCGAGTATCAGTATTAGAACGGCAAAGCATAAATGAATAATAAAACTCGTATTAAATATTTTATTCGGATTCCCTTCACTCTTTTTACCAATCTCAAAAGAAAGATATCTGTAAGTAGTAGAAACCATCGCGGTATTGACAACATTGAGAACCGTTACAATGCCACCAACCACATTATATAGACCGTAATCAGATACTCCTAAAGCATTCAGGACCAATCTCGATGCAAAGAGGCTCACCACTGTCACTATACAGAGGCGAACAAAAATAACAACGCTGTTAAAAGCTATGCGTTGATTGGCATTCATTATGATATTCTATTTTTGATCTTATTCCAATCCAACTCCAACAAGAGCATGTGGTGCTTTTCGTCATAGGCCGTATCTATAACGACATATTTACCATTCTTGCACAGTTTCGGATGTAAATCACAACTGGCAGGATTCCCTTTGTAAAAGGCAAAAAATTTAGCAAGAATAATTCCCCGTCGTGTTCGCGTATCAAATACTATCAATCTCTGATAACCATTTTTGTCGGGATACGAGTCCGTTATCATATAGCGGCCATCTAATGTAAAGGAAGGATGGCCATCAATAGTAAAATAGGATCGCTGCCAGTCCTCAACATGAGCAAATACATGCCTACTATCAGCTTGATAAAACTGGTAATAAGAGCGATTGTCATTTAAAATATAATTAACAGGATAAGGCATACGAGAAGCCACCGCACAATATAAACTTTTGAATATATCAATGCATGCTTTTTTCGACAGGGATTCACGAAAACCATACTTGCTGTAAAAACGAGGTTTCGTGTAAGTATAAATTACAAATTCGTCATCCGATTTCCATCCAAAATGCGTCCATTTGAATTTTCTCCATCCCGGTATAATCTGAAGATTTTCACCATTGCAATCAGCTATACAAAGTCGAGTCGTGTAATTAAAAACGTTATCAATGTCTGAAAAACGATGAAGAAAACAAAAACGTCTGCCTTGAGGACTTATCATGACATGCTCCAGCCAATGCTTTTTGTTATCAAAATCCGAATCGGCATCCATGGCAACGACATCATGAATTGAAACGATTCGTTTACGCTGATTGGAAATCAGATCGATCTCAAATATGCCGTCAGAGTCTATTATACGACCTTCTTGACTATAATTCTCGACTGATTTATAATGATATGCTCGGCACCACCGTGATCGCTCCATTTCAAGCGCAATGGACTTCTTTCCATCAGGCGTAATCCCATATATCGTCCAATCAATATCACGCTCTTCTCTCGTTTCCAGGTTCACGATTTTTGATACAAGATGATTTTGCCGGGAGGTATTAAATATGACCTGATTTGACTTATCACGCGTAGGCAACCATTGCGCCATTGCTCCCTGTTGCCAATTCCAAGAATCCGTAGTTGATATTTTATGCCATACGCCATCACTTAAACTATAATAACCAACATCTATAGTCATTCCTTTTTTAGGCGCCACTCCGTCAAAAGATGCTCTGTTGCATAACATCATTGAACAGTCCGCATTGAGCGTATCATAATTATAGTAACCAAACCATTCCGAATAGGCTGTACCGGGGGTTTGGAACTTGATTTTCACGTATTCGGTTAATTCTATTTTCTTCATGAAGGTCGTGTCTTTTCAACAGACAAGATCTTCATGAAATCAATCTAGTCTGTTGTTAAATATGGTACAAAAGTGTTATCCAAACACTTCTTCTGAATAATTTTTATATCTGCAGATACTGCGACAGCATTGTCAGAGATATCTTTTGTGATTACCGCATTCGCTCCTATTCTTGCATTTGTCCCTATGGTAGCCGCACCTATGATCTTAGCTCCAGCTCCTATATAAACATTGTCCGATATGATCGGAGCTCCATAGGATTTAGAATTCGGTATCGTATTGGCTCCGATTGTAACCTGCTGGAAAATAACTACGTTACGACCAATTTTAGCAGACTGGGTAATAAAAATGCCACTTACACCATGCGGCAAAATAAGTGGGGAGGCAATTTGTGCGTCAATACTGATACTGGCAGTATGTTTGGACATATAACGATTCCAAACGAGTTTCTTCCATCGGGCTTTTTTATTATGGTATGAAGCGTACAGACGCCAAATATTACCTTTGTAGAGAAGAGAAAAAATCCCCCCCCCACTATAACACGCAACATATCAATCAGATACGATATAATATAAGTCATTATACTCATGCTGTAACTAATGTATATTTCATTCAAAAAAGAGACAACAGATCAAAAATTAATAGGTTTTATACCACTCCGCAAACGCACGTAGGCCGTCTCTTAATGAGGTGCTTGGCTTGAAACCGAAATCCCGTTCCAGCGGGACGGTATCGGCATAGGTGACGGGCACATCGCCCGGCTGCATCGGGACCAGCTCCTTGTGCGCCTCGAAATCGTAGTCCGCAGGCAATACGCCGGCACACACCAGTTCCTGTTGCAGGATGTCCACAAAGTCCAGCAGATTCTCCGGGTGGCTGTTGCCGATATTGTAGACCATATAGGGCGGCAACGGAAGACCATCCTCACCCGTCTGCCGTTCGGGGGCATGACGCATGACACGCACAACGCCCTCCACGATGTCATCAATATAGGTAAAGTCCCGCTTGCAGTTGCCGTAATTGAATATCCGGATCTTTTCGCCGCGAACCAGCTTGTCCGTAAATCCGAAATAGGCCATATCGGGCCGACCCGCCGGGCCATAAACCGTAAAGAAGCGCAATCCCGTCGACGGAATGTTGTAGAGTTTCGCATAGGCATGCGCCAGCAGTTCGTTCGACTTTTTCGTCGCAGCATACAGCGAGACCGGATTGTCCACCTTGTCGTCGGTCGAATAGGGCACCTTCTTGTTCGATCCATAAACGCTCGACGAGCTGGCATAGACCAGGTGCTCGACTCCCGACGCTCCATTGTCATAGGAGTGGCGGCAGGCCTCCAGTATATTGTAGAACCCGATCAGATTCGACGCGATGTAGGCATCGGGGTTGGTGATGCTGTACCGCACACCGGCCTGTGCCGCGAGGTTCACGACCACCTCGGGACGATATGTTGCGAACAACCGGTCAATCTGCGCCCGGTCGGAGATATCGCCCTTCACGAAAATAAAGCCTGGATGGCCTTCCAACGCTTTCAGCCGCTCCTCCTTGAGTCGCACGTCGTAATAGTCGTTCATGTTGTCGATGCCCACGATGCGAATATCCCGGACATCGGCAAGAAGCCGTCTGGCAAGATTCGACCCGATAAAACCGGCTGCACCGGTCACCAGGACCGTCTTGCCTTCCAATTTGACGTTCTGCGGTAACATGACTTAATCTCTTCTGAAAATATCCCGTGTATAAACCTTGTCGGCCACATCGTCCAGACACGAATCGTAACGGTTGGCGATAATGGCCGCACTCTCCTGCTTGAACTTCGCCAAATCGTTCACCACCGTACTGCCGAAGAAGGTCGTCCCGTCCTCCAACGTCGGCTCGTAGATGATTACCGTGGCCCCCTTGGCCTTGATGCGCTTCATGACGCCCTGAATCGAGCTCTGCCGGAAATTGTCGGAATTCGACTTCATCGTCAACCGATAGACCCCTATCACGATAGGTTGCTCCCTGTGCGCATCCCACTGGCTGGAAGCCGTATAATAGCCCGCCTTGCGGAGCACCTGGTCGGCGATGAAATCCTTGCGGGTGCGGTTGCTCTCGACGATGGCCGTCATCATGTTCTGCGGCACATCCTGATAGTTGGCCAGCAGCTGCTTCGTATCCTTCGGCAGGCAATACCCTCCGTAACCGAACGACGGGTTGTTGTAGTGCGTGCCGATACGGGGATCAAGTCCCACACCCTGAATGATCGCCTGCGCATCCAATCCCTTGACCTCGGCATAGGTGTCCAGCTCGTTGAAGTAGCTCACGCGCAGAGCCAGGTAGGTATTCGCAAACAGCTTGACCGCCTCGGCCTCCTTCATGCCCATGAAGAGCACGGGAATATCCTCCTTGATGGCGCCCTCCTTCAGCAGATCGGCAAACCGGTGTGCGGCCTGCTCCAGAAACCGAATGTCGGCAATGGCCCGGATGGCTTCGTTCTCCTCGCGGAACTGCTCGTTGTCGATGATCTTCGGATAGCCGACAATGATGCGGCTCGGATAGAGGTTATCGTACAGTGCCTTGCTCTCGCGCAGGAACTCCGGAGCGAACAGCAGGTTGAGCCGTTTGAGCCCCTGATGATAATACTTTATGTAAAGCGAACGGCAATACCCGACGGGGATCGTCGACTTGATGACCATCACGGCTTCGGGATTGACCGACAGCACCAGATCGATCACCTCCTCCACATGGCTCGTATCGAAATAGTTTTTGACAGGGTCGTAGTTCGTCGGCGCGGCAATGACCACGAACTCCGCATCGCGATAGGCGGCCGCCCCGTCGAGCGTGGCCTTCAGATGCAGCGGTTTCTCCGCCAGATACTTTTCGATGTACTCGTCCTGAATGGGCGACTGACGGCGGTTTATCAAATCGACCTTCTCGGGAATGACATCCACGGCCACGACCTCATGATGTTGGGCCAGGAGCGTGGCGATGGACAGGCCCACATAGCCGGTTCCGGCAACTGCTATCTTCATATTATATTATTTTAAATCTTTTGCAAACTGTTCCTTGATTCTTTCATAGGACTTTACGTCCCCTATGTCATACCGATGACCCGGCATCGGCCACGCATGCAGCACGGTACGCGTCGTCAGATAATGCGCCAGATTTCCCGGTGCATCGTATTTGCAACCGTCCGCCACGGCCTGCCGGATCAACGGCAAATCCTCCCGCCGATAGATGTAAAATGGCGGGACGGCCCAGTGACTCCGGGGCTCCTGCGGCTTTTCCTCCATCAGCAACACCCTGTTGTGTTCATCCAGGCAGACGACCCCCGTTTTTCGCAGCGCAGCGATGTCCGGTTCTTTATGGCACATAATCAAACTGGTCCCCTTCTCCCGGAAATAATCCACAAAACCACGGAACGAGAAGTCGAGCACATTGTCCGCCGCAGCGACCAGAATATCATCCTCGACACCGCAACTGTCCAAAGCCAAAATCAGGTCCTTCACGGCTCCGATACGGGTTTCGTTGGTCACTGACCCGTCGTCGATGAGCGTCACGGGATGCCGGTACCTTTTCCGGGCCTCCTCTGCCCAGCGTTCAAAAATGGCGATGAATTTGTGATTCGACACGATAATGTGTTCATCAATACCATCGATCGTATCGATATCGCACAACATCCGGTCAAGAATCGTGCTGCCTCCTATCTCCAGCAGAGGCTTCGGAAAATTCTCCGTAACGGGATACAGCCGGGTGGCGTAACCGGCTGCAAGGATGATATTTTTCATGTTCGATCTGCTATTCAATAAATCGGGCGCCATCCTCCGGCGTGCAGAAGAAGACCTCGAACGTTTTTCCGTACTGCGGGAACTCCGCAAGATATTTTTCCGTTACCTCGGCACGGATCCGCTCCGTCTCCGCCGGATCGACCAGGGCGATACAGGCTCCCTTGAATCCGGCTCCGGAGAAGCGTCCGCCGTAAATGCCCTTCGTCGAGCGCATGGCCCGGTAGATGGCGATCAGCTCCGGAGAGCCGCATTCGTAGTTGTGAATCGACGATTCACAACTTTCAAACGACAGTCGGCCGAACCACTCCAAATCGCCCGTTTCCCAGGCCGTCACGGCCTGCCGGACCCGTTTGTATTCCGAATAGAAATGCTCGGCCCGGCGGGCAAAACGGGCCGGCATGCGATCCCGGGTCGCATCGTAGAGCTCCCGAGGGACATCGCGCAGGAACGTCTTGTCAAAACTCTTCAACGGCATGTTGGCATACGCCAGCATGTTCCATGCCGCCGTCCGACACTCTCCGACGCGCAGGTTGTAATCGCTGTTGACCAACGAACGGGTCAGCCCCGAAAAGAAGATCGCCAACCGGAAATCGGGCATCTTCGGATTGCGCGGAATCAACCGATAATCGTTCGTGTCGCAATCAAGCATCAACAGCTCGTCCTTGCGGCCCAGCGCAATACAGGCCTGATCCAACAGGCCGTTGTTCAGTCCGATATACTCGCGCTCGGCCTCCGAAGCGATCTTGGCCACCTCCATCTTCGTCAGCGAAATGTCGTTTGCCCGGGCAAAGGCCATTACATAGGCAATCAACACCGCCGCACTCGAAGAGAGGCCCCCCACGGGGAGCGACCCCTTGAGCACACCCCGTATGCCGCGATGCAGCTCGAAGCGTTTGCGAAGGGCATACTTGGCCCCGCGGGCATAATCGCCCCAGTTACCCTGCCGGACAAGCGACGGCTCCGCCAGATTGAAACGGACCTCCCCCTCGAAGGATTCACTCCGCAAATCGACCGAACCGTCCTCCGTCACGTCAAACCAAAGATCGACCCCCTTGTCCAGAGCAAAGCCGGTCACCAGTCCATGCTGGTGATCGACATGCGCCCCTACGGGACAAATACGGTACGGAGAAAACAAATGATGCGTGTACGCAGCAGCCATACCTTTCCGATTATTTGGATGCAGCCTCGATCTCCTTGTCGTACACCTCGAACCGCGAGTTTCTGGACTTGAACTCCGGGACGGTCCGCTTCATCAGACGGACCATGTCCGGAATCTCGACGGCCCGCGAGAGCGTCTCCAGTTCGGCCGCGGCCTGCCGGGCCTCCTCGTAATCGTATTGGCGGACCTTCGCGATGCGGATCCGGTCATGCGACGTCGGCAGCGTGTTCTCCGTATTGGAGAGCACCTCCTCGTAGAGCTTCTCGCCCGGACGCAGTCCCGTATATTCGATCTTGATGTCCTTGTCCACCTCCAGACCGGCCAGGTCGATCATGCGGCGAGCCAGGTCGGCGATCTTGACCGACTTGCCCATGTCGAATACAAAGATCTGCGTACCCGTGGCCATCGTCGCGGCCTCCATCACCAGACGGCACGCCTCCGGAATCGTCATGAAGAAGCGTGTGATGTCGGGATGCGTCACCGTCACCGGACCGCCGTTGGCGATCTGCTCGCGGAAACGCGGAATGACCGAACCGTTCGAGCCCAGCACGTTGCCGAAACGCGTCGTCACGAACTTCGTCCGTCCCTTCATCTTGCCCGCCTCGATGGCCAGTCCGAGCGACTGGACATAGATCTCGGCCAGCCGCTTCGTGCAGCCCATGATGTTGGTCGGATTGACGGCCTTGTCGGTCGAGATCATGACCATCTTCTCGACGTCATACTCGATGCACTTGTCCGCCACGTTGCGCGAACCGGCCACGTTGGCCAGCACCGCTTCGCACGGATTCTCCTCCATCAGCGGCACGTGCTTGTAGGCCGCGGCGTGGAAGACCACCTGCGGACGGTAGGTCCGGAAGGCATAATCGAGGCGCGGGATCATCCGCACGTCGCCGATCACGGGAACAAAATTCAGTTCCGGATAGCGCTCCTCCAGCTCCAGACGGATGTTGTGCATCGGCGTCTCGGAGTTGTCGAACAGGATCAGCTGCTTCACTCCGAAGGTCGCCAGCTGGCGGCACAGTTCCGAACCGATCGAGCCGGCAGCTCCCGTCACCATGATCGTCTTGCCGCGGAAATTCGCGATGATCTCGTTCATCGAGATCTTGATCTCCTCACGGCCGAGCAGGTCCTCGATCTTGATCTCGCGGATCGGCTGCTTCATCAGCTTGCCGTCGATCACCTCGTCGATGGGCGGGGCGATCAGCACCTTGAGACCGTCCTCCGTGCAATGGCGGATCAGTCGCTCCTGCTCGTGTTGCGCCTCATCGTTCGTCGCGAAGAGCACGGCGTCGATGTCGTAGCGATCCTGAAGGTATTTGACGTTGTCGTTCGTCTCGAAATAGTAGACCGGATAGTCGGCGAGAATATGATTCTTGAGCCGCTTGCCATAGGTCAGAAAGCCCACAATCCGGTAGTGGGGCGAGTTCTGGAGCCGTCCGACCAACGCCACCGACTTGTCTCCCGTGCCGTAGACCAGCACCCGCTTGCAGTTCTCGCGCCGGATCGACTTGTACTCGATCAGATCATAGAGCACGATCATCATCAGCCGCATCGACAGCAGCAGGAAGAGCGTGAGCAGGATGTCGATCATGAATCCCAGCGACGCAGCCGTAAGCCCGGTCTGCGCATCGTGCGGCAGCACCCAGAACACATAGGCGAACAGCAGCGCATCCTTCAGCGCCACGGCGGCGACCAGTTTCCACATCTCGCGCAGCGTCGTGTGGCGGATAATCGTCCGCTGCGTTCCGAACAGATAGAACGACAGCACACTGAAGATCAACGAGCCCAACAGCAGTAACAATCCGTAACGCACGGTGAACACGCTGCTCACGACAAGACTCCTGACCAGCAGATAGGCCAGCAGGGTCGATCCGACCGAAACGGCCGAGTCGATCAGGAGAACCAGCTTCGAGCTCAGATAACGGTCCAGATGAAATTTTTGGATAAGTCGATACATAAAAACACAATTAGATATACCAATCTGAATGACATTTCAAAACAGGGATGGCCGTTCCGTCGTCGCCGCGACGCAGAATGCAGCCTGTTTTTCCGCCGCCGATCCATTTGACGGAGCGGATGACGATAGGGGGTCGGGCAAGACGGCATGAAGACAAAGCGCAAAAAGCGGCTATCCGATCCGTTCGAGCATCCGGGGCGGCAGGTAGGTCGTGGCCACGGCCATGACATCCTCGATCTCCACGACCAGCCGCTTGTGGCCCTTTACCCGGAGCAGACGCCCCTGCGCACCCCGGAAAGGGCCTGCGATGACACGGATCCGATCCCCGACCTTGTAGTTCACCTCGTCGGTCCCCAGAAAGAGCAGCTGCTCGTCGTAGCTCCCCGCCACGGCGATGAAGCTGCGCATCTGCTCCTCGGGAATCAGGATCGGCTCATGCGTTTCGCGGTTCATGAAGAGCCGGATGGCCCATTTGGACTCCAGCTCCTTCTTGACGCGATCGAGCAGCGAGCGGCAGGTCCGGGTGAAAACGATGTTGCGGACGACCGGTTCGAGCACCTGCCTCACCGCTCCGCCGCGCTTCACATCCACGTAGTGCATCGGGATGAACACCTCGGCGCCCTGCGCCTCGAGGTACCGCCCGACATTGAGGTCGTTGCGATACATCGTCCTTACGGCGAACCAGCCTGTCAGATCGTTGTCCATCTTTGATAATCAACTTGTTGCATCCCATTCAATCCGTTCACGACAGCGCATATTTCAGGGATACCACCGGCAATTGCGCCAGTGATCAATCAAGTTTCCGCCGCTCCGCACGACACGCAAGACGTCCGCACTCCGGCCTTCGAGCCGATTCTTTACACAAGAATCCGCCCATGAAACCCAGACGCAAATGTAGGAAGAAAGTCTTATTTATGCAACTTTTCGGACGGCAAATTCGTTCTCCGACAAGCCGAATCGACGGAAAACGGCCTTGGAAGCCCTTAAAACCGCAATTACACACTTGCATCCAACTTTTCAACCCGAAGTACCGGACAAAACGGCGCATTTCCACAAAAAAAAGTTCCCCTGTCACGCTTTTTGCGAAAAAAAGGCTACCTTTGATCGAATTTGAACCGACAAACCCGCAATCGCGATGAAAGGAATCGTTCTGGCCGGAGGCACGGGCACGCGCCTCTACCCGATCACCAAGGGGGTGAGCAAGCAGCTGCTGCCCATCTACGACAAGCCGATGGTCTACTACCCCATCTCGGTGCTGATGCTTGCGGGCATCCGCGACATCCTCGTCATCTCTACACCCGAGGACCTGCCGGCCTTCCGGCGCCTGCTGGGCGACGGCTCGAACTTCGGCGTGCGCTTCGCCTATGCCGAGCAGCCCTCGCCCGACGGACTGGCGCAGGCCTTCCTGATCGGGCGCGAGTTCCTCGCGGGAGATTCGGTGTGTCTGGTGCTGGGCGACAACATCTTCCACGGCTCGGGCCTCACGGGCATGCTGCGCGAGGCCGTGCGGCGCACGGAGCAGGAGCGGTGCGCCACGATCTTCGGCTACCGGGTCGACGACCCGCGCCGCTACGGCGTGGCGGAATTCGACGCCGCGGGCCGCTGCCTCTCGATCGAGGAGAAGCCTGCCGAGCCGAAATCCGACTACGCCGTCGTGGGGCTCTACTTCTACCCTGCGGAGGTGGTGGAGATCGCCTCGCGGATCCGCCCCTCGGCGCGCGGCGAGCTGGAGATCACGAGCGTCAACCAGGAGTTTCTGAAGGCCGGGCGGCTGCACGTGGAGCCCATGCCGCGGGGCTTCGCGTGGCTCGATACGGGCACCCACGAATCGCTGGCCGAGGCCTCGATCTTCGTGGAGGTGATCGAGAAGCGGCAGGGGCTGAAGATCGCCTGCCTGGAGGACATCGCCTACCGCGAGGGGTGGATCTCGGCCGAACGGCTGCGCGAGATCGCCGAGCCGATGCGCAAGAACCAATACGGACAATACCTGCTCAAGATACTGGAGGAGACGACGCGATGAGGGTGCTGCAAACCGAAATAGAGGGAGTCGTGCTGATCGAACCGGAGGTGTTCGGCGATGCGCGCGGCTACTTTTTCGAGAGTTATTCGCAACGGGAATTCGACGCCAGGGTGCGCCCCGTGCGCTTCGTGCAGGACAACGAGTCGCTGTCGCGCCGCGGCGTCGTCCGCGGGCTCCACTTCCAGCGGGGGCGCGACGCACAGTCGAAGCTCGTGCGCGTGGTGCGGGGATGCGTGCTCGACGTCGCCGTCGACATCCGGCGCGGGTCGCCCACCTTCGGACGCCACGTCGCCGCGGTACTCACCGACACGAACCGCCGCCAGCTGTTCATTCCGCGCGGCTTCGCCCACGGCTTTGCCGTGTTGAGCGACGAGGCGCTCTTTCAGTACAAATGCGACAACCCATACGCTCCGCAGGCCGAGGGGGCCATCGCGTGGGACGACCCCGCGCTCGGCATCGACTGGCGCCTGACGCCCGGCGAGGTGATCCTCTCGGAGAAGGATCGCCACCACCCGACCCTGCACGAGGCCGCGGAGCTGTTCGACTACAACATCGACTACTATGCTTGAAATACTGGTTACGGGCGCCGACGGCCAACTGGGCCGCTCGCTGCGCCGCCTCGGGGCCGCCGGGGCCAACCGCTACACCTTCACCGACGTCGCCGAGCTGGACATCACCGATGCCAATGCCGTCCGACGGCAGTTTGAGGAGCGCCGCTACGACGTGGTCATCAACTGCGCGGCCTACACCAACGTCGAGCGGGCCGAAGTCGACGAGGAGACCGCCGACCGGCTGAACCGCCTGGCAGTGCGCCACCTTGCGCAGGCCGCCGCCGCAACCGGCGCAACGCTGATCCACATCTCGACCGACTACGTCTTCGACGGACACGCCTCGACCCCCTATACGGAAGAGGCCACACCGGGACCGCTGAACGCCTACGGCCGCACGAAGCTCGCCGGCGAGGAGGAGATCGCCGCCGCGGGCTGCCGCGCCCTCATCTTCCGCACGGCGTGGCTCTACTCGGAGTTCGGCGGCAACTTCCTGAAAACCATGCTGCGGCTCACGGCCGAGAAGGAGCACATCAACGTCGTCGCGGACCAGATCGGCACACCGACCTACGCCGGGGACCTCGCCCTGGCGCTCTTCTCGATCGTCGAGGGGGGCTACTACGCCGGCCGCGAGGGCATCTACCACTTCACCGACGAGGGGGCCTGCTCGTGGTACGACTTCGCCGTCGAGATCGCCCGCGCCGCGGGCCACGACACGTGTCGCATCGAGCCCTGCCGCACGGCCGACTACCCCACGCGGGCGCAGCGCCCGGCCTACTCGCTGCTCGACAAGAGCAAGGTGCGCCGCACGTTCGGCCTCGAGATTCCCCACTGGCGGGAGTCGATGCTCTACTGTCTGATGCGTCTGAAGAAAAACAACGGATAAGATGAAACGCCATATCCTGATTACCGGCGGCGCCGGCTTCATCGGCTCGCACGTCGTGCGGCGGCTGGTCACGCGTTACCCCGACTACCGGATCGTCAACTTCGACCTGCTGACCTATGCCGGGAACCTCGCCAACCTGAGCGACATCGAGCAGGCCCCGAACTACACCTTCGTGCGGGGCGACATCTGCGACGCGGAGGCCGTCGGGGAGGTATTCCGCCGCTACGCGATCGACGGGGTGATCCACCTTGCGGCCGAGAGCCACGTCGACCGCTCGATCCGCGACCCCTTCACCTTCGCCCGGACCAACGTCCTCGGCACGCTGACGCTGCTGCACGCAGCCCGCGAGGCGTGGCAAGGCGCCTGGGCGGGCAAGCGCTTCTACCACATCTCGACCGACGAGGTCTACGGCGCCCTCGGCTTCGGCGACAAGCCTTTCAACGAGGGAACGCGCTACGACCCCCACAGCCCCTACTCGGCCTCGAAGGCGTCGTCCGACCACTTCGTGCGGGCGTTCCACGACACCTACGACCTGCCGACCGTCGTGACGAACTGCTCGAACAACTACGGTCCCTACCAGTTTCCCGAGAAGCTCATCCCGCTGCTGGTGAACAACATCCGGCTCGAACGGCCGCTTCCCGTCTACGGCCGCGGCGAGAACGTCCGCGACTGGCTCCACGTCGAGGACCACGCGCGGGCCATCGACCTCATCTTCCACGAGGGACAGAGCGGCGAGACCTACAACATCGGCGGCGGCAACGAGTGGCGCAACATCGACCTCGTGCGGCTGATCGTCCGCACGACGGACCGCCTGCTGGGACGACCCGAGGGGGCCTCCGAGCGGCTGATCACCTACGTCACCGACCGCGCGGGCCACGACCTGCGCTACGCGATCGACTCCTCGAAGCTGCGCCGCGAGCTGGGCTGGGAACCCGCGTTCCGCTTCGAGGAGGGAATCGAGCAGACCGTGCGCTGGTATCTTGAAAACCGGGAGTGGATGGAGCGCATCACCTCCGGCGAGTACGAACACTACTACGAACAGATGTATGGCAACCGATAAGAGCCGCCGGAGTATCCCACCCGCCATCCGCGAACTCTTCTTCGCGCTGCTGCGCGCCGGGCTGCATCCCGACCGGGCAGCCGAAGCGATCACGGTCCCGGCGGGCAATCCGTGGCCGGCGCTCTGCCGCCTGGCCGCCGCACAGGGCGTCTCGGCCATCGTCCGCGACGGGCTGGAGACGCTGCACGCGCAGGGGCTCCTCGCCGACGAGGCAATGCCGCCGCGCACGATCCGCCTGCAATGGGCCCTCAACGTCGAGCGCATCGAACAGCTCTACGCCCGGCAGCGTCGCGTGATCGGCCGCCTGGCAGCCTTCATGCACAGCCACGGCATTCCGATGATGCTTCTCAAGGGGTACGGATTGAGCCTCTCCTACCCGCGGCCCGAGCACCGGCCGTGCGGCGACATCGACGTCTGGTTCTACGGCCGCCAGCAGGAGGCCGACGAGCTGCTGCGCCGCGAGCGGCAGGTGCAGATCGACGAGGATGTCCACCACCACACGACCTTCACCCTCGACGGCATCCTGATCGAAAACCACTTCGACTTCCTGAACATCCACGCCCACCTCTCCAACCGCCCCATTGAAGAGCAGCTGCAACGCTGCGCCCGCGAGGAGCCGTCCGAACAGGTCGAGGTCGACGGCGCCCCCGTGCAGCTGCCCCCGGCCAACTTCAATGCCCTCTTCCTGCTGCGGCATGCCGCCTCGCACTTCGCCGCCACGGAGATCGGCATGCGGCACGTTGTCGACTGGGCGATGTTCATCGAACACAGCCACAACGGGATCGACTGGGAGGCATTGTACGTCCTGGCCCGGCGCATGAACATGCACCGCTTCCTGAACTGTCTGAATGCCATTGCGATCGATCGTCTGGGAGTGGACGCCGGAATGATCCCCGCCTTCGACCGGGACCCGGCACTCGAGGAGCGGGTGCTTGCCGATATCCTGCAGCCGGAGTTTTCGGAGACGCCGCCCGTCGGAGGGCTGCTGCGCACCGTCTGGTTCCGCACGCGCCGCTGGTGGTGCAATCGCTGGAAGCACCGCATCGTCTACAGCGAGGGACTGCTCTGGACCTTCCTCGTGCAGGTGCGCAGCCACCTGATGAAGCCCCGCTCACTCACCCACTGACACACGTCGTCCGAGAGGGGGCCAGTAACTGCCGCACACCCGCCGCCGCTCGCCGTCCAAAGTCCGGGGCCAGCACCACGCACCCGCGCCGCTTGCCGTCCGAAGTCCGGCTGTCGTGATGCGCGTTCACCCATCGACACGCGCCGCCCAAAACAGGCATCGCACCGCACGCCGGCCGCCCCGCGGCATCGAATGATCGGAACCGGCACCTATCTCCGCCGGCCGGCGCCACCGAGGTATGCACCGCACACCTGCCGCCGCACGGCACCGAATAGCCAATACCTGCACCAAGCCTGCGCCGGGCCATTCACGCCCGGGAGCCGACCCGCCGCATCACGCCTTGCGGCTGATGTCGGCCAGCGAGCCATGCACGTAGGCGATCAGCTCCGAGGGTGCGACCTTGAGTTGCAGGCCGCGCACACCGGCACTCACGTAGATGAAGGGATAGTCGGCCGCCGTCGCATGAAACCACGTCGGAAAAGCCTTTTTCATCCCCACGGGCGAGCAGCCGCCCCGGATGTAGCCCGTCACGGGCAGCAGCTCCTTCATCGGGATCAGGTCGACCTTCTTGTTGCCCGAGACGCGGGCCGCGGCCTTCAGATCGACCTCGTGGTCTCCGGGCACAACACAGACGAAATAGCCCGTCCGGTCGCCCTTGAGCACCAGCGTCTTGAAAACACGCTCGATCGGCTCCCCGAGCTGTGCGGCCACATGCGTGGCTGCGAGGTCCGATTCATCCACCTCATACGGTACGAGTTCGTATGCGATCTTCGCGCGGTCGAGCAGCCGCGCGGCATTTGTCTTTTCCACCTTTGCGTGTGCCATGCGGCAAAGGTACGATTTTTTCCCGCCGGCTGTACCCATTTTTTTGCTCCGGGCGTCGACAAAAAAGCGGAGTGGAGAGCTCCGACCGACTCTCCGCACCGCATCCGTTTCCGCCTCCACAGCGGAACCTACCGCCCGGTCACGCGCAGGTAGCGGGCCAGCGACGTGCGGTAGGCCGCACAGGCCGACGTGAAGTTGTCGCGGCTCTGCGTGTAGAGCGTCTCGGCGTCGAGCAGGTCGGTCAGCGGGGCCGTACCCGCCTCGTAAAAGCTGCGGTTTTCACGCAGGTTCTCCGTCGCGGAATCGACCGAACGGCGGGCCAGCTGGATCTGGGCATAGGCCTCCTGCACCTCGCTCCAGGTCTTCTCGATCTCGACCGAGAGCATCTCGCGCGCCTGCAGGCGGTCGTTCTCGGCCTGCTGCTCGCGGATGCGGGCCTTCTTCAGGGCGTGCGAGCCGCCCCACCAGTCGGAGATCGGCACCGAAACCTGGGCAAAAACCAGCCCGTCGTCAACGTCCTTGTCCGTCATGTTATAGTAGAGATACCCGGCCCCCACACCCACGGTCGGCAGGTGCTTGCCGCGCTCGATGCGCTTCTGGTACTTCTGCGCCTCGACGTTCTTCTCGGCCAACTGGTACTCGGCCCGGCGGTCGAGCGCCTCCTCCACGCTGACATAATAGACACCGGGCGCCTCAGGCTCGGCGAAATTCTCCGCCGCGATGTCGAAACCCTGCCAATCGACCCCGATGTGGTGGGCAAGCAGCAGCCGGGCTACCTTCAGGCCGTTCTCGACCTTCAGCCGGTTGGAGGCGACCTCCTGCTGCCGCAGTTCGACACGCAGCAGGTCGTTCGTCGTGACAAGCCCCGCGTCGACCGAAAGGGCGACCTGACGGTGTATTTCGTCGAGCTGCCGCTCGACGGCTTCGATGGTCCGGAGCTTCTCCTTGAGCGAGACGATCTGCCAGAAATAGGTATCCGTCTGCTCGCGGACCTCCGCCTCGGTCTTCCGCACCTGAAGCGCCCCGACCTCCTCGCCCACGCGGGCGAGCTTGTTGCCGTTGACGATCTTCAGACCCGCAAAGAGGGGCTGCACGGCCATAACGCCGCCGAACACGCCGCGCTTGACCAGCGACAGGGGCATCTCCATCGTCCCCATCTGCGGGATCGTCAGTCCGAAATCGGCCTGCACCAGTCCGTGCTGGGCCTGAAAGGCTCCGCCCGAGGCGGAGATCTGCGGAAAATAGTTCGTGAAGGCCAGGCGGCGGTCCTGACGCGCCGCCTCGAAATCAAAGCGGCTGTCGCGCAGCGTGCGGTTGTGTTCGACGGCCGACGCGCGGCACTGCTCGAGCGTCAGGGGCTGGGCCCCGGCCGGGCATGCGCAGAGCATCCGGGCAACAAGAAACAACTGGATGAGGGTCTTTTTCATCACTTGTAGATTTTTGAATAGAGAACCGGGAGGATCGTCACCACCAGGATCAGCGATCCGATGCCGCCGGCAAAGATCGTCACACCGACCGGCGCCCAGAAGGTGCTGCCGCCCAGCATCATCGGCACGACACCCACGGCCGTCGTGGCCGTCGTCAGGAAGATCGGCACCATGCGCCGCCGTCCGGCGTCGTAGGCGGCCAGCCGCGCCGACCAGTGGCACGTCTTGCGCTTGTCCTCGGCGTGCTGGTACATGAGGATGACGTTGCGCACGATCATGCCCAGCAGCGTGATGAAGCCCAGCACGGAGGTCAGGCCGATCGTGAAGTCGGCAATCCACAGTCCGAGCATCGCACCGAACAGACTGAGCGACATGGCGGCCATGATAACGAGCGAGATGCCGAACTTGCGGAAGTTGATCAGGATGAAGAAGAAGATGATGATGAGCGAGATGCTCAATCCGTAGATGATCGGCGGCAAGGTCTCCTCGTCGAACTCGCGGGCACCGCCCACCTCGGTGGTCACGCCGGCGGGAATCTCCAGCTCATGGTCGATCACACGCCGTATCTGCGAAGTCATCCGCATGGCGTTCACACCGCGCTGCAGATCGGCCGAGACGGTGATGCAGCGCATGCCGTTGCGGTGCACGATCTTCGTCTCGCTCCAGCGGGGCTCGACCTGAGCGATCTGCCGCAGGGGCACGCTCACGCCCGGGACGAGCGACGAGACATAGGTGTCGCCGATATCCGACAGCGAGCGCTCGGCCGTCCGGTCTTCGTTCTTCAGCACCACGGGCACCTTGTAGTCGCCCTCCCAGACCGCGCCGACGGCCACGTCACCGGCCGCAAGCGCGAGGTTGGCGGCCGTCACCGTGCGCGTGACGCCGAGCTGCGAGGCCGTCACGGGATCGAGCGTCACCTCGGCAATGACCCGCGGGTCCTCGTAGTCGGTGTGAATCCACTGCAGGCCCCCCATTCCGCGCATGCGCGCCATCAGCCGGTCGGCCGCCACGTGCAGCGAGTCGAGGTCGTCGCCGTAGAAACGGAACTCGAGCGAGGGGACATTCTGGTAGTCCAGCTGCTTGAACTTGACATAGGCCTCGGGGAAATGGTCGGCCCATGCATCGGCGTACTCGTCGAGCAGCGCCTCGGTATCCTCGATCGAGGTCGTATTGACGATGAACTGCGCATAGTTCTTTCCGGCGATCTGCGGGGCATAGCTCATCTGGAAGCGGGGCGAGGCACATCCGACGAACGACGTCACGGACTTCACGCGTCCGTCGGCCCGCAGCACGCGGTAGAGCGAATCGGCCACGGCAGCCGTCCGTTCAACCGGCGTATCGGGCCGCAGATAGATCTCCACGGCAAACTGGTCCCGGTCGGCAAAGGGCACCATGCGGAACTTGAGATGCGGGGCGATCAACAGCGACACGACGACCGAAGCGATGCCCATCGAGATGGTGAGCCACCCGTGGCGGAAGGTCCAGGCCAGCACGCGCCGGTACAACTTCTGCACCCGGTCCGTAAAGGCGACCTTGCCCTCGCGGCGGGGACGGACAACGGGGATGATGAGCACCTCGAGGAAGGGAATGACCACGACGGCGAGCACCAGCGAGACCATCAGGTTGATGGTGACCGTCCAGGGGAAGAAGTTCAGGAAGTCGCGGAACATGCCCGACATGGTGAAGAGCAGCGGATAGAAGATCATGCAGATGCAGACCGTGGCGAGCAGCAGCGAGGGGAAGAACTCGCGGGCGCTCTCGACGGCGGCATACCAGCGCGAATAGCCGCGCCCGAGGTAGTCGAGATAGCCGTCGATGACGACGATCGAGTTGTCGACGATCATGCCCAGGACGACGATCAGCGCAGCCAAGGTCACCGTATTGAGCGGAATGCCGCACAGATACATCACGCCGACCGATATGAAGGTCGACAACGGGATGGTGATGGCGGCCACGAGCGCCGAGCGGAACGGGAAGAGCAGCATCATCACGGCGATGATGATGGCCATCGAGACGAAGAGGTCCCGCAGGAACGAGTGGACGGAGTCGCCGACGACTTTGGCCTGGTCGGCGATGCGCTCGACGGAGACATCCTCGGGAAGCACCTCCTCGATGAACTGCCGCAGCACCTCGTCGACCTCCTCGCCGTATTCGACGATGTTGTTGCCGGCCTGCATCTCCATCGAGAGCAGCACGCAGTGATGGCCGTTGTTGAGGATGTAGCTGTCCGGATCGTCGTACTCGCGCACGACCCGCGCCACGTCCTTCACCCGGAGAACATGCCCGTCGGGATCCGACCAGATGATCTGATTGGCCACCTCGCGCTCACCGGCCAGCGACGGTGCAATGTGAATCGGCGTCTCGGTGTCGGCATTGCCGACCGACCCGCCCGTCGGAGTGAGCCCCTGCGCGGCCAGTGCCGCCGAGATGACCTTCTCGCCGATGCCGTAGGCCGCCAGCCGCTCCCGGTCGACATAGACCGATATCTGCTCCTGCTGCACGCCGTAGGGGCGCAGGTTCGAGACCGATTCGATACGGCGCAGCCGGTCGCTCAACCTGTCCATGTACTCCTTGAGCTCGCGGTAGGTGCGCGTGTCGGACTCGAGCGTGATGAGCAGCGCCGAGGTGTCGCCGAAATCGTCGTTGGCGACCAGCGCGACGACTCCGGCCGGCAGCTGGGCCTTGAACGAGGCGAGACCGTGCTTGATCTTCGACCACACTTCGTCCTTGTTGTTGACATCGTCGTTGAGTTCGACCATGACGTAGCACATGCCGTTCTGCGACGTGGAGGTGGTCTTGCGGCGCTTGACCTCCTTGTAGGTCATCAGGAACTGCTCGAGCGGCCGGGCCAGCTGCTCTTCGACCTCTTCGCTCGTGGCGCCGGGATAGAGGCCGACGACCACGCCCTGCCGGATCGTGTATTCGGGGAACTCCTGCTTGGGGATGCGCGACAGGGCGTAGATGCCGAAGACGAAGAGGCACCCCACGATGAGGAAGGTGATGCGGAAATTCCGCATGGCCCACGCAATGATGTTATTGGAAGTTTTCATCGCAGCACGACTTTGGAACCCTGACCGATCTTCTGCATGCCGTCGACAACGACGCGCTCACCCGGACGAAGGCCCTCTTCGATCACGACCTCGTTCCCGACGAAGCGCCCCGTGCGAACCCCGGCCCGCACGGCCGAATCGCCCTCGATGCGCCAGACGAAGCGGCTGCCGTCACCCGTCTGCTGCACGGCGCGGGCCGGCACGGCGATCTCCTCGACGGCCGCGGCGGGCGTCACCGTCACGCGGCAGACCATCCCCGGAAGGAGCGCACCGTCCCGGTTGGCCAGCAGCGCCCGCACGTCGTAGGTGTGGGCCGCGGGATTGGCCTCGACACCCTTTTCGATCCGTCCGGCCTCGAAGAGCGCATCGTGAAGCGCCGGCACGACGACGCGCACGCGGCTGTCGGCGGCGATTGCGGCAATCTCCTGCTCGGGCACCGAGAAGCGCACCTTGACGCGGCCGATCTCCAGCAACGTCAACACGGGAACACCGGGCAGCGCCGTTTCGCCGACCGCGGTGCGCTTCTGCCCGACAACCCCGTCGAAGGGGGCACGCAGCCGGCAGTCGCCGAGATTCTTTTCGGCAATTCCGCAGGCGGCTTCGGCCTGCCGGAGCCGTGTCTGCGCCTCGACCCACTGGATTTCGGGCAGCGTCTTTGCATCATAGAGCCGTTGCAGACGCTCACAGGCATCGCGGGCCTGCTGCAGGGAGGCTTTCGCGGCCTCGAAAGCCTCGCGGGCCGACGTCGCATCGAGTTCGGCGATCAGATCGCCCTGCCGGACCCGGGTCCCCTCCTCGACACAGAGGCGGGTGACGGTTCCGGCAACAGGGAAGCTGAGCGCCGCGGCGTTCTCCTCCTCGACGACTCCGACATAGATGCCGGCATGAAGGTCCTCGCGGGGCTCGACAACAATCGTGGAGACTCGCAGGGGTCCCGCCGTGGAGGCGGTGTTTCCCGATGATGAACAACCGGCTGCCAACAGCAGCGCGGCACCAAAAATCACACGTTTCATATCCATTGTCTTTTCACTTGGTTTCCGCTGCAAAGGAAGCCTTTTCACCAACTCGGGGAAAGGCCTCGTCGTCGGAGGAATTTGTCAAAAGGTTCGATTTCGTACTTTTCGGCAAAAAACAGGAGATTAATTCCTATCTTTGTCCCGTAAAATGGTTCCTGCAATGAACGAAAAAGAGATTTTGAGTGTTTCGCTGGCCTCCCTGCTGAAAATCTACCCGCTGCAACCGGGTGACATCTACTATGACGGATGTTTAATGGGCTACCGGGAGGCGCTGGAACGGGAGACCGCCATCATGGACCTGTTCCGGTTCCCGACGCGCATCGACGCCTTTGGCGTGGTATTTTGTTCAAAAGGTTCGGCCACGGTGACCGCCGATCTGAAACATTGCGTCATCGGCGGGCAGACGATGTTCGTCTGTCCTCCGGGCACCATCATCCAGGTGGAGTCGCAGCAGCAGGCAGCCGTTCGCTTCATCCTCTGCGAGGAGGATTTCATCAACCGCATCCGCATCGACCTGAAACTGCTGTTGCACCTCTTCATGGCGGTCCGCGAAAACCCTACACTGACGCTCGACGACCGGGAGTGGGCGGAGATCATGCGATCGCTCGACGAAACCTTTGCCGAAGGCCGTCTGGGCCGCACCGACGCCCTCTCCGAGGAGATTCGGTTGTCGATGTTCCGGACGCTGGCCTACCGCATCTGCCGGATCATCGACAACCGCATCGAAAGGCGCGCCGACGGCTCCCGGACAGACAACGCCTCCCACAATCGCAATGCGGCCTATTTCAACACCTTTCTGGAGGAGCTCTCGAAACACTACCTGCAGGAACGGTCGGTGGGCTTCTATGCCGAACAGCTCCACCTGACCCCCAAGTACCTGACGACGCTGCTGCGCTCGACAACGGGACGCACGGCATCGGAATGGATCGACGAATATGTAATTCTGGAGGCGAAGAATCTGCTGAAATACTCGACGATGAACATCCAGGAGATCGCCTACTACCTGAACTTCCCGAACCAGTCCTTCTTCGGCCGCTACTTCAAGCAGCACACCGGCATGACCCCCTCGGCCTACCGGGCCTGCAAATAGGGGCTCCGCAGCGTCCGGCCGCATGAGGGCTGCCCCGCCACGCCTGCCGGGAATCGGACGCCACGGGCGGCTATTTGTCAAAGTCCCACCCTCAAGACGGCCGCTGTCGTCCTGTCCGGTACGGAGCGGAGCAATGATCGTGAAACGCATTCCGAGGGTGCGGTCCATCCGTCCATCTGTCCCCCTCTACAACAAGGGCCGACGGCGCGTGACGTACCGCGCGCCGTCTTTCCACAGGGATTTCACCCAGCGTTTCGCCCGTTGCCGCATCTCGAAGAACAGCCGCATGACGGCACCCGTGAGCTGGATGGAGTCCGTATTGGCATTGGCAAGCCGCGCATAGCGGTCGAGGATGTAGAGATAGGCCGGAGCCGGGCAGGAGAGCCGCCGCAGGTTGTCGAGCCGTCTGCGCATCGAAAGGGAGCGGTAAAACCGCATCCGGTTGGTATCGATCACCTGGAATGCATATCCGCTGCAGCGATCGCCCCGGTAGAGAATATTGCCGATATTCAGGTCCTTGTGCAATACGCCCGCATTGTGCATGCGGAAAAGGAAATCCGCCAGGGCATCGAGTACCGCCGCCACCTCGGGCCGCTGTATGTCGAGCTCCGCCACAGGCCGCAACGACCTATATCCCGAGTGCACCGCGACAAAATAACACCCGTCCAGCAGTCCGCGGCGCCGCACCTCCACAAAGGCGACCTGCTCGGGCGTATCGATACCCAGTGCGCGCAGCCGGATTGCGTGGCGATAGGCCCTTTCGGCCTTGCTGGGGCGGAGCACGCCGTAAAGCAGGCGGTTGAGAAGCGAAATATGCCCGTAGCGCTTGACCGCAAGAAGGCTGCCGTCCGCGTCGAACACTTTGACCGTATTGCGTCCGTCGTGAATCGTCGTGCCATGCCCGGAAAAGACCTCGGGACTGGCGAGGGATCGGACAAAAGGCGTCAAATGACGATACCGGGGTGATACACAGATTTTCATGCTCGTCTTCATTGGGTGCCGGCGTCGATTGCTTCCGCACGAAAGCGCAGCAGCATCGCGACGCGACTGTTCCGTGCCGCAAAAATGGGGGGTTCGATCGAGCAGACGGTTATCCTTTTCGGTCACAGATTGTCCGAATTTTCTCTCGGGCTCCATTTGGAACAACATATCGAAAATATCGAACAACGTCCGGCATCTGCCATGCCCGTCCTGTGCTCTTTTTTTGCTCTTTTTGCGTTGAATCACGGCTCCGTCACGGCCGATTCGGCCGAATACGATTCGGCCCATGCGTCGGGACGAAGGCCGGGCAACGGAAGGGCGCAGCACACGAACCCGTGAGGCCGCCCGTGCACAAGTCGCTCATCTGCAAGCGGAAGAGGAAGGGGAAAGGTAAAAACGAAAAGGAGAACCTTTCGGTTCTCCTTCGTAGCGGGAGAGAGACTTGAACTCTCGACCTCATGATTATGAATCATGCGCTCTAACCAGCTGAGCTATCCCGCCAAGGCGTTAAAGCGAGTGCAAAGGTAATAGAAATTTTCAATCGTGCAAAATCTTTTCGCCAAAAAACTTCCAAAAAAATCTTCACCACCGGCTCTGGCACTGATTTTGAACCGACTGCGCCCAAACCGATTTCCGTTCATGACACGTCGATCCACCCGCGAAGCCGCCACGCGCGATCCTTTCGGTCTGCTCCGGCTGCTCCGGCTGCTCGCCGGGATAGTCCTGCTGGCCGCCGTCTCCTGGGAGGTGCTGGCCGGTGACAACCTCCGCTTCTCGCAAACCTACCTCACGATCCAGCTTGTCGTCTGCCTCATCTTCCTCGCCGATTTCTTCGTCCGCTGGGCCGCGGCCGGGGACCGGAGGCGCTTTCTGCGGCGCAACCTGCTCTACCTGCTCATCTCGATCCCGTGGCTCAACATCAGCGCCTGGTGCGGGGCCGACATGACGCACGACTGGGGCCTCGTCGTGGGCATGATGCCTCTCGTGCGGGCCTTCCTGGCCATGGCCATCGTCGTCGAGTGGCTCGTGGGCGACAACCGCATCCACCGCCTCTTCGCCGCCTACCTGTTCACCGTCGTGGTCTTCACCTACCTCTCGGCACTGGTCTTCTACGACTACGAGGTGGCGGTCAACCCCCGGCTCCACGGCTTCGGCAACGCCCTGTGGTGGGCCTGGATGAACGTGACAACCGTCGGTGCGGAGATCTTCCCCGTCACGGCCGTCGGCAAGGTCGTCTGCGTACTGCTGCCGTCGCTCGGCATGCTGTTCTTCCCGATCTTCACGACCTACATTCTCCAGGAGTACGCGCCCCGGAAAAAACGCTCCAACCAATAACCGCCCCGCCCCGGAGCGAATCGGCAGACCGGCGCCGCGCCGCCCGGTCGAAAAAAGCACCGGACGGACGGGATCGTAAAAAAGCGGTGCAGAACGGAGCCGTAAAAAAATGCGGCGGCAGGACGGGACCGTAAAAAAAGCGGCAGCCTGTCCGGCTGCCGCTTTTGCGGTGCGCATCACCGCCACGGACCTACCGTTTCTGCTGCTCCTTGAGCAGGTCGCGGATCTCCGTAAGCAGCAGCTCCTCCTTTGTCGGGGCGGGTGCCGGAGCGGGTGCCGAGGCCGCCTCCTTCTTGCGGGCGAGCCGATTCATCAGCTTGACCATCAGAAAGACGCAGAAGGCCAGGATCGTGAAGTCGACGCACTGCTGGATGAAGGCGCCGTAGTTCCAGTAGATCGGTTCCGCGGCGGGCGGGGCGATGACCGCATCGCCTGCCGCGACGACGTCGCCGACCGCCTGCACGGCGTGCGACGTGGCGTCGCGCAGCTTCGAGATGTCGAGCCGCAGCTGCGAGAAGTCCGTGTTGCCGATCAGCGCTCCGATCGGCGGCATGAGGATGTCGTTCACGAACGACGAGACGATCTTGCCGAACGCGCCGCCGATGATGACGCCCACGGCCATGTCCATGACATTGCCCTTGAGGGCGAACTGCTTGAATTCCTTGAAAAAAGCCATAACGATGTTCAGTTTGACGGTTTATTTCCACAAAGATAACCGTTTTTCCGGGATTCGCATCCTGCGGCGGCCGTTCGGGCGGTGATTGCGCCCGAATCGCGGAAGGGGAGGAAAATCGCGACAGTCCGACGCCCTGTCGTCTTTTTTTGTATCTTTGCCTTCGGTTTGTTGAGTTCGCACGCATGACACCTGCCGCCGTAATCGCCACCCTGACGGGGTACATCGCCCTGCTGTTCGTCGTAGCCTGGATTTCGGGCCGCCGGACCGACAACGCCGGATTCTTCACCGCAAACCGGCGCACGCCGTGGTACCTGGCGGCCTTCGCCATGGTCGGCGCCGCGATGTCGGGCGTGACCTTCATCTCGGTGCCGGGCTCGGTGGCCGCCGACTCCTTCTCCTACATGCAGATGGTCGCGGGTTTCACCGTCGGGCAGCTCATCGTCGCCTACCTGCTCGTCCCGACCTTCTACCGGCTCCGCCTCGTCTCGCTCTACGAGTACCTCGACGACCGCTTCGGCGCCCGCACGCACGCCGCCGGGGCGTGGTGCTTCTTCGTAGCGAAGATGCTCGGCACGGCGCTGCAGGTCTACGTCGTCTGCACCGTCATGCAGCTGCTCGTCTTCGACCGCTACGGACTGCCCTTCTGGCTCAACGCCGCCGTGACAATGGCCCTCGTATGGCTCTACACGCGGCAGGGCGGCGTCCGCTCGCTCATCCGCACCGACATCCTCAAGACGTGCTGCCTGATCGCGAGCCTCGTGCTGTCGATCCTCTTCATCACCCGCACCCTGGGGCTCTCGTTCGGCGAAATGGCCCGCGAGGTGGCCGCCTCGCCCCATTCGCGGATCCTCTTTCTCGACGACCCGGCCTCGGACCGCTACTTCTGGAAGATGTTCGTCGCGGGGATCGTGACGCTCGTCGCCATGACGGGCCTCGGGCAGGACATGATGCAGCGCAACATGAGCTGCCCGACCCCGCGCGACGCACAGAAGAACATCCTGCTCACGGCCGTGTGTCAGATCTTCGTGATCTTCCTCTTCCTGGTGCTCGGCGTGCTGCTCTACCTCTACGTCGACCATGCCGGGCTGACGCTCCCCGAAAAGAGCGACCAGGTCTTCCCGCTCGTCGCCGCCGACGGCGGACTGCCGGCCGTCGTCGGGGTACTCTTCCTCGTCGGCCTGCTGTCGAGCACCTACTCGGCGGCGGGCGGTTCGCTCACGGCGCTGACGACCTCCTTCACGGTCGACATCCTGAAGGCGCCGCAGCGTCACGACGACAACGCCCTGACGCGCATCCGGCGCCGGGTCCACGCGGCGATGGCCGCCGGCATGGCCCTCGTGATCCTCGCCTTCGGATACGGCGCCGACGACAGCAGCATCAACCTCGTCTTCCGCGTCGTCAGCTACACCTACGGTCCGATTCTGGGCATGTTCCTCTTCGGCTTCTTCACGCGACGGCAGGTCCGCGACCGCTGGATGCCGCTCGTCGCCGTGGCGGCTCCCGTGTTGAGCGCCCTTCTACAATGGGGCGTGCGCGAAGTGTGGGACTACCGGATCGGGTTCGAGCTGCTGGTCTACAACGCCGCCTTTACCATAATCGGCATGTTACTGTTGAAACGTCATGAAAAATAAGATACTATACCTCATTATCTCACTCTTTGCAGCAGCTTCGGTCTCGGCTGCCGAAATCGACCTCCGCACGCGGCAGGAGGTGGGACGCACCCTTACGCGCATCGTGGCGCGCGAGGTCGCCGGCGGCTACGTCAAGGTGCAGGCCGTGAAGGCGTCGCGCAGCCGCGTGCGCATCTACGCCTCGATCGGGCTGTCGTACTACCCCTTCCGCGAGCAGAACGTGCTGGCGATGTACGACTCGGTGCGGGCCGTCCTGCCCGCCGGGTACCGCAAGGCGCGGATCGAGCTCTACACCGACCGGCATGAGGTCTCGGAGCTCATTCCGATGGCCTGCCGCAACCATGCGGCGCTGGAGAAGCTCCTGAAAAAACGGCGCCTGATCCCCTTCGTCAACCCCTCGGAGCGGCCGCTCGTAACGCCGCTCGACCGGCCGGCCGTGCCGACACGCGGGTTGGCGGGACGTCATATCGCACTGTGGCAGAGCCACGGCCGCTATTTCGACCAGACGCGCAACTGCTGGCGCTGGCAGCGTTCGCGGCTGTGGATGACCTGCGAGGACCTCTACACGCAGAGCTACGTGCTGCCCTACCTGGTGCCGATGCTCGAAAACGCCGGGGCCAACGTGCTGCTGCCGCGCGAGCGCGACGTGCAGAAGCACGAGGTGCTGGCCGACAACGACGGCGGCGCCGCGCAGTACCGCGAACAGACGGGCCGCGAGGCGTGGACAACGGGCGGGGCGGGCTTTGCGCACCGGCGCGAGGTCTACCGCTCGGGCGAAAATCCCTTCCGCGAGGGGACCGTGCGCCGCACGCGCACGGTGACCGACCCGGCGGAGGAGAGCCGCGCCGTGTGGCGTGCCGACATTCCCGAGCGGGGCGAATATGCCGTCTACGTCAGCTACGAATCGACGCCGGAAAGCGCTGACGATGCGGTCTATACGGTCCACCACCTCGGGGGTCTATCGAGCTATGCCGTCAACCAGACGATGGGAGGCGGCACGTGGATCTACCTCGGACGCTTCCCCTTCGCCGCGGGGGAACAGGAGGTCGTGACGCTCACGAACCGCTCGCGCCGTGCCGGACGCACCGTCTCGGCCGATGCCGTGAAGATCGGCGGCGGCTTCGGCAACATTGCCCGCACGGTGTGCGACTCGCTGCGGCGTCCTGACGTGGAGTATACCGAGGAGACGAGCGGTTTTCCGCGCTTCTGCGAAGGGGCGCGCTACTGGCTGCAATGGGCGGGCTTCGACCCGAAGGTCTACACCCCGAAGCAGGACAAGGACGACTACCGGGACGACTACATGTCGCGCGCCCACTGGGTCAACGCCCTGATGGGCGGATCGCCGCGACTGCCCGACTCCGCGGGGCTGCGCATCCCGGTCGACATGGCGCTGGCGTTCCACTCGGATGCCGGAGTCCGCGACGGCGACGGCATCGTCGGCACGCTCGGCATCTGCTATACGCGCGACACGAAGGGGCGCTTCGCCGGCGGCGCCGACCGCTATCGCTCGCGCGACCTGACCGACCTGGTCATGACGCAGGTCGTCTCGGACATCCGCCGCACGTGGGAGCCCGAGTGGAGCCGCCGCGGGCTCTGGAACCGCTCCTACTACGAAGCCCGCGTGCCGGGCGCCCCGACGATGCTTTTGGAACTGCTCTCGCACCAGAACTTCGCCGACATGCGCTACGGCAGCGACCCGCGCTTCAAGTTCCTTGTCAGCCGCGCCGTCTACAAGGGCATCCTGCGCTACCTCGCGTCGCAGTACGGCGTGCCCTATGTCGTGCAGCCGCTGCCGGTCGAGGCCGTGGCAACGGAGTTTGTCGGCGACAACCGCGTCTGCGTGTCGTGGACACCCGTTGCGGACTCGCTCGAGGCGACGGCCGCACCCGACGGATACATCGTCTACACGCGCATCGACGACGGCGCCTTCGACCGCGGCACCTACACCGAAAAGCCCTTCCTCATCGCCGAGCTGGAGCCCGGGCGTCTCTACTCCTACCGCGTAACGGCCGTGAATGCCGGCGGCGAGAGTTTCCCGAGCGAGACGCTCTCGGCGTGCCGCATGCCCGACGAAAAGGGGTGCGTGCTCATCGTCAACGGCTTCGACCGCACGAGCGCCCCCTTCAGCATGCGCAGCGACTCGCTGGCGGGCTTCTACGCCGACGTGGACGGCGGCGTACCCGACCGCCGCGACATCTCGTTCATCGGCAACCAACGCATCTACGACCTCGACATGGCCCGCTGCGACGACGACAGCCGCGCACTGGGCGCCTGCACGTGGGACTACGAGACGGACGTGCTCGGCGGCAATAGCTTCGACTACCCGGCGCTGCACGGGCGTGCGATCAGGACGGCGGGCTACTCCTTCTGCTCGGCGTCGGTCCGCGCCGTGGAGCGGGGCACCTGCGCGCTGGGCGCCTACCCGGCCGTGGACCTTATCCTCGGCAAGCAGCGCACGACGACGATGGGCCGCGGCGTGCGCGAGGCCGTCTTCCGCACCTTCCCGCCCGACCTGCAGCGCGAACTGGAGGAGTACCTCACGCAGGGCGGGGCGCTCTTCGCCTCGGGCTGCTACGTGGCGTCGGACCTCTGGAACGGGGCGCTGTCCGACGCTTCGGACCGGGCCTTTGCCGAGCGGGTGCTCCGCGTGGCCTGGGACGGCGAAGCGGCGCGGCGCGGCCGCGTGCGCGTCGTGACGGGACACGGCGGCTTCACGCGCGGCGAATACCGCTACCGCGACCGGCTGTCGCCGGAGGGCTATGCCGTCGAGGCGGCCGATGTGCTCCGTCCCGCAGGCGAGGGGGCCTTCACCGTGCTGCGCTACATCGAAAACGGCCGCACGGCGGGCGTGGCCTGCGATGCGGGGGCCCGCACGGTCGTCACGGGATTCCCGTTCGAGGCGCTGACCGATGCAGCGCAGCGCGAGCGGCTGATGCGCGACGTGCTGGACTTCCTGCTCACGCAAAACAACAGATAACCGATACAACAAACTAAAAAAACAAACTGTCATGTCACTCGAACAACAGATTTCCAAAGGGATCATGGAGGCCATGAAGGCCAAGGATACGGTGCGCCTGAGCGCGCTGCGCAATGCCAAGAAGTACATCATCGAGGCCAAGACGGCCGGTCCGGAGATTGCCGAACTGCCCGATGCCGACGTGCTGAAGATCATCTCGAAACTGGCCAAGCAGGGCACGGACTCCGCGGCAATCTACGCCCAGCAGCACCGGCAGGACCTGGCCGACGAGGAGCTGGCGCAGGTGGCCGTCTATGAGGAGTTTCTGCCCAAACAGCTCACGGCCGAGGAGCTGACGGCCGAGGTGAAGGCCATCATCGCCGAGGTGGGCGCCACGTCGATGAAGGAGATGGGCAAGGTGATGGGCGTCGCGTCGAAGCGGCTTGCCGGCCGCGCCGATGGCAAGGATATTTCTGCCAAGGTCAAGGAGTTGCTGTCGTGACCTCCGGTACGGCGGGAGGTAAATCCAGGCAGCGAGCCGGACAAGAGGCCAATCCCGACAGCGAGCAGGCCGGCCGGTATGTCCGGTAAGATTCCGGCCGGGAGTTCCATGCTCCGTCGGGCCCGGTCCGGGGCCGCTCCAAGGCCGCTCCAAGGCCGCGGCACAGCTGCGCCCGGAGCGGCGCCTGCGAATCGTTGAAAAGAAACCGAAAACCATGCACATACTCGAACACCTGCACCGCAACGTCAAGACCGTCGCCATGCCGTCGGCCATGATCGTCGGCGCCCTGCTGTGCCGCCCCGTCACGGCACTGGAGAGCTGGTCGGGACAGATGATTACCCCGACGCTCATTTTCCTGATGCTCTTCGTCACCTTCTGCCGCGTGAAGCCGAGCCAGATGCGGCCCTCGATGATGCACCTGTGGCTGCTGATAATCCAGATCGCGGCCTGCATCGGCGTCTACCTCGTGCTGCGGCCGCTCGACGAGGTCGTGGCGCAGGGGGCGATGATCTGCATCCTGGCCCCCGTGGCGATGGCGGCCGTCGTCATTGCCGGCATGCTCGGGGCCAACGTCGCGACGATGGCCACCTACAGCCTGCTCTGCAACATGGTCGTGGCCCTCGTGGCGCCCGTCATCCTCTCCTTCACCGGAACGGGAGCGTGCAGCTTCACGGAGATTCTGGCCCGCATCGCCCCGCTGCTCATCATGCCCTTCGCCGCGGCGCAGTTTCTGCGCTTCGTCCTGCCGAAGGCGGCAAAGTGGATCGGCGACCACAGCCAGATTTCGTTCTACATGTGGCTGCTGTCGCTCATCGTCATCATCGGCCGCACGACGGCCTTCATCATCGACCTGCACGGGGCCGACCTCTCGACCGAGCTGTGGCTCGCCTTCGCGGCGCTGGTGATCTGCCTCGCGCAGTTCAAGGCGGGCCGCGCACTGGGCCGCCGCTACGGCGATCCGGCGGCGGGCGGGCAGTCGCTCGGACAGAAGAACACGGTGCTGGCCGTCTGGATGGCGCAGTCGTTTCTCAACCCGATCTCGTCGATCGCCCCGACGGCCTACATCGTCTGGCAGAATATCGTGAACTCCTACCAGATCTACCGCAAGGACCACGAAAAGAGAGGATGGTAGACCGCAAGGGCGGGAAAAGGTTGTCGAATGTAAAAGGAGGCAGATTCTCCGGCAGCGAAGGCTCCGTCAGCGAAGAAGCTGCTGTTGCTCCAGCCCGAGCAGCAGCCGTTTGGCCGCCAAACCACCGGCATAGCCCGTGAGCGAACCGTCGCTGCCGACGACGCGGTGGCAGGGAATGAAGATCGAAAGGGCATTGGCGCGGTTGGCCGCAGCGACGGCCCGCACGGCTTGCGGATGTCCCAGCCGGGCCGCCAGCCACGCGTAGGAGCGGATTTCGCCGGGGGGAATCTCCGTCAGCAGCTCCCAGACCGCCCGTTGGAACGGCGTGCCGACGGTCAGCAGCGGAATGTCGAACGTGCGGCGCTGCGCGGCGAAATATTCGTCGAGCTGCCGCACGGCACGGTCCAGCACGCAGCGATCGGCATCGTCGGGATTGTCGGGAAAGTTCGATTCGGGCTCGGCGGGAATGCCGGGAAGTCCGGTACCGGGCCGCAAACGCTCGTTGGGCCACTCCGCGAAGCGGACGTGCAGCCCCCGTTCGAGACGCCGCACCACGAAGTCGCGCGCCGGAACATCGGCCCAGTCGCAGAGACAGAGCCGACCGCCGAAGGCCCCGAGGCGCAACACGCCGCACGGCGTTGCATGCAGGCGCCAGCGGATCATGCCCGGGGTCTCACCGGCCGTTCCGGCCCCGTGTCGATCGGATACCATGGGCGGCTTTTATTTGCGGAAGATGAAGTAGACGGCCAGAATCAGGCAGAGGAATCCGGCGAGGTGGTTCCAGCGCAGCGAATCCGAGCGCATGAAGACCAGCGCGAAGACGGTGAAGACCGAGAGCGAGACGACCTCCTGGATCACCTTGAGCTCCCAGATCGAGAAGGGACCGCCGAATTCGGCGCTGCCGATGCGGTTGGCCGGGACCTGAAAGCAATATTCAAACAGGGCGATGCCCCAGCTCAACAGCACGATGGCCATGAGACCGAAGCGCTCGAGCCGCGATTTGAAGGCGATATGCCCGTACCAGGCCAGCGTCATGAAAGCGTTGGAGATGACGAGCAGAACGATGGTTGAAAGGCCGCGTAACATGGTGACGGTATTTGTTTTGAATACTCTTTTCCGTTTAAGGCGGTGCAAAAATAGACAATTTTTCAATACGTTGGCCTCTGTCCGGCGAATTTTGCCGCCGCAGGGTCCGAACATGCAGGGTTAAACAGAAAAAAAACAGCGCAGTCATGCAACGCAGAGCAAAAGAAGGAGAATATGCCCTCGTAACGGGCGCCTCGTCGGGCATCGGCCGGGCCTGTGCCGCGCAACTGGCCGCACGGGGCTACGGCGTGGTGCTGGTGAGCAACCGTGAGGAGGAGAACCGCACGGCCGCCCGGGAGATCGCCCGGCAGTACGGAGTCCCGACGCTGCCCCTTTGTCTGGACCTTGCCCGGGAGGACGCCGCGCAGCGGCTCCACGACGAGACCGCGCGCCGCGGACTGGACATCGCCGTATTGGTCTGCAACGCCGGGATGCTGCTCTTCGGGCTGACCGAGACGACGCCGCCCGAGCGTCTGCGCACGATCGTGGCGCTCCACTGCACGACTCCCCTGCTGCTGTGCCGTCTCTACGCCCCCGAGCTGGTGCGGCGCGGCGGCGGTGCAATCCTGCTCATGTCGTCGGCCACGGCCTGGATGCCCTACCCCACGATTGCGGCCTACGCCGCGACGAAGAGTTTTCTGCACAGCTTCGCCCGCTCGCTCGACAGCGAACTCCGCGCCCGGGGCGTGCACGTCACGGCCGTCTATCCCGGAGCCGTCGACACGCCGCTCTACAACCTCTCCGACGCATGGCGGCGGCGTCTGCGCCGCTGGGGCGTGATGCTTCCGCCCGAGGCGGTGGCCCGCAAGGGACTGAAGGCGCTCTTCCGCGGGCGGCACCGCTGCATTCCGGGACTCTTCACAAAGTTCTGCGTCGCCCTCTGCCGGATTATCCCCGCCGCGGCAATCCGGCCCGCCCTGCGCATTCCGGCCCTCCGCCGTCTGCTGCAACGGAGCGAGTAACCCCGCCCGGGACGACGCCTCCCGAGATAAAAAGGCAGGGCCGCCCCTGCAAGGACGGCCCTGATATCTTCGCGGCACGGCCGATCAGTCGGCAAGCAGGCGGTCGAGCCCCGGCAGGTCGGCGAACGTCGTGCCGATCACGTCGGCATCCGTCTCACGTTCGAGCACCTCGCGCGGCAGCGTCGTCGCCAGCGCCACGACGCGCCCGACACCGGCCCGGCGTGCCGACTCGATACCCGCCTTGGCATCCTCGAAGACCACACACTCGGTCGGAGCCATGCCGAGCGCCGCGGCGGCCGTGAGGTAGATCTCCGGATCGGGCTTGCAGCGCGTCACGCGGTCACCCGAGATGCGGGCGTCGAAGAACTCCCCGATGCGGCACTTCTCCAGCACGAAATCGACATTCGCGCGGCAGCCCGACGACCCGACGGCGCAGTGCACGCCCGCCGCACGCAGCGACTCGAGCAGCGGGACAAGCCCCTCGACGGGGCGGATTTCCGGGGCATAGATTTCACGGTAGATCGCCTCCTTCTCCTCGGCCAGCGAGGCCAGGCCCCGCTCGCGGATCAGCTCCGCGGGCATAATCAGGCGCATGATGTCGTCGTTGCCCATGCCGAAGGCCTGCGAGAGCTTCTCCTTCCAGCCCGTGACGCCATAGCGGGCACAGAAGATTTCAAAGGCGCGCATATGCGCCAGCGTATTGTCGACGAGCGTGCCGTCCATATCGAAAAGCGCGGCTTTCTTCATGATCGTTTCATTTTCGAGCGGTCGCAACAAGAACCGACGGAAGGTCCTGCGACCCTCCGTCGGTAATCCGGACCGGTATCTTCTATTTGTTTTTCAATGTTTTGAGTACCTCGAGCAGCAGCGCCCAGAACTTGGGCACCGTGGCGATCTCGAGCCGCTCGTCGGGCGAATGCACGCCGCGCAGCGTCGGGCCGAACGAGACCATCTCCAGCTCGGGGTACTTCTCGAGGAAGAGCCCGCACTCCAGTCCCGCATGGATGGCCCGCACCTTGGGTTCCGCGGCGAAGAGGCGCTCGTAGGCGCTGACGGTCACCTTCAGCAGCTCCGAATCGGGGTTGGGCGCCCAGCCCGGATAGCCGTCCGAGTGGGCGACGTCGGCCCCGGCCAGCGCGAAGACCGACTCGACCATCTGCATGACGTAGGTCTTGGCACTCTCGACCGACGAACGCTGCGACGAAGTGACGACGATGCGGTTGTCCGACTCGAATTTCACCGACGCGAGGTTCGTCGAGGTCTCGACGAGACCCGGCACGGCGAACGACATGGCAATGATGCCGTTGGGTACACCTACGAGCGAGTAGACCAGCCCGAACTGCGTTTTGCGGTCGAGCACCTCGCCCACCTCGGGCATCTCGTTGAGCGTAATGCGGAAATTGGGTTCGCGGTGCTTGAATTCGGCCTGCATGTCGGCGGCGAAGAGGCGGTAGCGCTTGATGAAGTCCTCCTTGTAGCGGGTCGGCACGCCGAAGATGGCGTAGGCCTCGCGCGGAATGGCGTTGCGCAGGTTGCCGCCGCAGAAGTAGCTCAGGCGCAGCTCGCAGCTCTGCATGCCGTCCCACAGCAGGCGTGCGACGGTCTTGTTCGAGTTGACGCGCCCCTTGTCGATGTCGTCGCCCGAGTGTCCGCCCAGCAGGTCGGAGACGTCGACGCGGAAAAACGAGTAGTTCTTCGGCGCGGGCTCCATCGTGTAGCGGAACGTGGCGATCGTGTCGATGCCGCCCGCGCAGCCGATGAAGATCTCGCCCTCGTCCTCCGAGTCGAGGTTGATGAGGTATTTGCCCGAGAGCATCCCCTCGCCCAGCTCGAAGGCACCCGTCAGGCCCGTCTCCTCGTCGACGGTGAAGAGCGCCTCGAGGGGTCCGTGCTCGACCGCGGGGTCGATCAGCGCGGCCAGCGCCGCGGCCATGCCGATGCCGCAGTCGGCGCCGAGCGTCGTCCCCTCGGCCTTGACCCATTCGCCGTCGATGCGCGTGCGGATGGCGTCGTGCTCGAAGTCGAACTCCACGTCGGAGTTCTTCTCGCAGACCATGTCCATGTGGGCCTGGAGAATGACCGTCGGGCGATCCTCGTAGCCCGGCGTGGCGGGTTTGCGCATCACGACGTTGCCGATGGCGTCCTTGCGGTAGTCGATGTGGTGCTGTTTGGCGAAGTCGACCAGAAAGTCGATGATCCGGCCCTCCTTCTTCGAGGGACGCGGCACGCGCGTGATGGCATCGAACTGTTCCCAGACGATGCGGGGTTCCAGTGAGGTGATTTCCGACATAGCGAATATGTTTTTCGCAAAAATAAAAAAATTCCCTAACTTTGACAAACGTAATGACACGATTATGGAGTTCAGAATAGGACACGGATACGACGTGCACGCCCTCTCCGACGGTCTGCGGCTGGTGCTCGGGGGCGTGGAGATTCCTCACACGCAGGGGTTTGTCGCCCACTCGGACGGCGACGTGGCGATCCACGCCGTGTGCGACGCGCTGCTGGGTGCCGCGGCGCTGGGCGACATCGGGCTGCACTTTCCCGATACGTCGGACGACTACGCCGGCATCGACTCGAAAGTGCTGCTGGGCCGCGTGGCGGCGATGCTGCGCGAACGGGGCTACGAGATCGGCAATGTCGACTGCACGATCCGCATGCAGCGGCCCAAACTGCGGCCCTACATCGACGCCATGCGCGCGGCGATGGCCGCGGCGATGGGGATCGACACGGAGCGCGTGTCGGTCAAGGCGACAACGACCGAGCACCTCGGCTTCGAGGGGCGCGAGGAGGGGGTCTCCGTCTCGGCCGTGGCGCTGATCTTCAGGCCCTGACCCGCCCTGACCCAAAGGCCCGGCAACAGCCGGACGCGGCGAAACTCTGCCGATGCCCCGGCCAGGAGGGCCCCGATACGACGAACCCCCCCCGCTGATGCCCCGATACGACGAAACCCACGCCGATGCCCCGATCCCGCTCGGGCGGCAGTCCGGCGTTGTCCCGATCCGGCTGCGGCGGTAAACGCGGCGATGATCCGGTCCCGCCCGGGCGATGCACCGGCGGCGGAATACAAGGCAAAAGGCTGATCCCTTTCGGAGGATCAGCCTTTGTTTCTGCTCCGGGTCGCAGGCGCGGCGGCACGGCGGGTCAATAGACCTTCGAGATCGTGCCGGTGTACTGCACGGGGTTGTACCACGGATTGGTGATCGTGAGGTTCGCACCGCCCGTGCGGGAGAAGATCTCGAAGGTGAAGGTGTAGGTCGAGGCCGAGAAGAGCGACGTCGAGAAGGTCACCATCCACCCCTCCTGGGTCTGCTCGGTCGTGTAGCCCGAGACGTTGGGCACCGTGTAGTTGATGACCGTCGAGTAGTAGGGCGGCACATACCCCTTGACATAGGGCAGACAGATATCCACCGTCCCGTCCCAGATCTGGACGCTGAAGGCCGGGTTCATGATCTGGCGCATGGGACCCGCAGGCTGCTGCTGCATGGTCTGGGGGTTGAACTGGAAGTTGCGCGACAGCACGAGCGAGTCGGTGAACTTCTCGTACTCGGCAATGCGGTCCGCACGGCGTTTCTCACGCACCTCGCGGCGCTCCTGCTTGGGCGACAGAACCTGCTTCTGTCCGATCACGGTGAAGGCCGCCGCGCACAGCAGCAGGCCCGTGACAACGATAATGACTGTTTTTTTCATAGCACATAGGTTTGTATGGCCATGAAATGCAAAATCGGTGCCTGAACCGTCAGAGTCCCATCTTTTTCAGAAATTGTCCCGTGTAGCTGCGTGCGCACTGCGCCACCTCGTGGGGCGTGCCCGCGGCGATGATCTCGCCTCCGGCGGCGCCACCCTCGGGGCCGATGTCGATCAGGTGGTCGGCCACCTTGATGACGTCGAGGTTGTGCTCGATGACGATCACCGTGTTGCCGCGGTCGACGAGCTTGTTGAGTACATCGAGCAGCAGGCGGATGTCCTCGAAGTGGAGCCCCGTCGTCGGCTCGTCCAGGATGTAGAGCGTGCGCCCCGTGTCGCGCTTCGAGAGCTCGGCCGAGAGCTTGATGCGCTGGCTCTCGCCGCCCGAGAGCGTCGTGCAGGGCTGCCCGAGGGTCAGGTAGCCGAGACCCACCTCCTGGATGGCCCGCAGCTTCTGGTGGATGTTCGGGATGTTCTCGAAGAACTCCACAGCCATGTTGACCGTCATGTTCAGCACGTCGTCGATGTTCTTGCCCTTGTAGCGCACCTCGAGCGTCTCGCGGTTGTAGCGGTGGCCGCCGCAGGCGCGGCAACGCACGTAGACGTCCGGCAGGAAGTTCATCTCGATGGTCTGCACGCCCGCGCCGCGGCACTCCTCGCACCGCCCGCCCTTGACGTTGAACGAGAAGCGCCCCGCCTTGAAGCCGCGCACCTGCGCGTCGGGCGTCATCTCGAAGAGCTTGCGGATGTCGGCGAAGACGTTGGAGTAGGTCGCGGGGTTCGAGCGCGGCGTACGGCCGATGGGCGACTGGTCCACGACGACGAGCTTGTCGATGTGCTCGATCCCCTCGATCGAGTCGTATGCGAGCGGCTGGTCCAGCGAGCGGTAGAGCGCCCGGCTCAAAATAGGCCGCAGCGTCTCGTTGACGAGCGTCGACTTGCCCGAGCCGCTCACGCCCGTCACGCAGATGAACTTGCCGAGCGGAAACTCCGCGTCGATGCCCTTGAGGTTGTTGCCGCGGGCGCCGCGGATGACGATCCGCTCGCCCGTGCCGGGGCGCAGCGTCGCGGGGATTTCGATGCGGCGGCGGCCCGTAAGGTAGTCCGCCGTGATGGTGTCGGCCTTCACGATCTCGTCGAAGGTCCCCGCGGCGACGATCTGTCCGCCGCGACGCCCGGCCTTCGGGCCCACGTCGACGATGAAATCGGCGGCGCGCATCATCTCCTCGTCGTGCTCGACGACGATCACCGAGTTGCCGGCGTCGCGCAGCTCCTCGAGGCTGCGGATCAGGCGCCGGTTGTCGCGCTGGTGCAGGCCGATCGAGGGCTCGTCGAGGATGTAGAGCACGTTGACGAGCTTCGAGCCGATCTGCGTGGCGAGGCGGATGCGCTGGCTCTCGCCACCCGAGAGCGAACGCGACGAGCGTGCGAGCGACAGGTAGCCCAGCCCCACGTCCATCAGGAAGCGCAGCCGCTCGCGGATCTCCTTGACGATCTCCTGCGCGATCCGGCGCTCCTTTTCGGAGAGGTACTCCTCGATGTGGTCCATCCAGCGGGCGAACTCCTCGATCGAGAGGGCCGAGACTTCGGCGATGTTCTTCCCGCCGATGCGGAACTGCAGGGCCTCCTTGCGCAGGCGCGTGCCGCCGCAGACCGAGCACTTGCGGTAGACGAGGAATTGCTCGCGCCACTTCTGCCCGCGTTTTGACTCCTCGTCCTCCGTGCGGCCGATGTACTCGGCGACGCCCTCCCACGAGAGGAACTGCCGCCCGCCGGCCGGGGAGCTGAACTCCGAGAGGTCGACCGTCAGCGGCTCCGAGTCGCCGTAGAGCACGGCGTTGAGCGCCTCCTCGGAGAAGGTCTCGATCGGATCGTCGAGCGTGAAGTCGTAGCGGCGGCCCAGCATCTCGAGGATGGCGAAGAGCATGTTGTTGCGGTACTTGCCCAGCGGTTCGACGGCCCCCTCGCGCAGCGAGAGCCGCTGGTCGGGGATGATCTTGGCCAGGTCGAAGACGGCCTCCTCGCCCAGCCCGTTGCAGTGCGGGCAGGCGCCCTTGGGCGAGTTGAACGAGAAGGTGTGCGGCGCCGGGTCCTCGAAGGCGATGCCTGTCGTGGGGCACATCAGGTGGCGCGAGTAGAAGCGCTGCTGCTCAGTGCCGTAGTCGTAGACGGCCATCGTCCCCTTGCCCTGGCGCATCGCCTCCTTGAGCGAGGTCATCAGCCGGTCGCGCGACGCCTCGCCCACCTGCAGCCGGTCGACAACCAGGTCGATCGTGTGGATTTTGTAGCGGTCGAGGCGCATGCCGGCCGAAATTTCGCGGATCTCGCCGTCGATGCGGGCATAGATGTAGCCCTTTTTGGCCAAGGTCTCGAAAAGCTCGCGGTAGTGGCCCTTGCGGCCCTTGACGATGGGGGCCATCAGGGCGATGCGCCGCCCGGCGAAGTTCTCCAGAATGAGCTCCGCGATGCGGTCGTCGCTGTAGTGGACCATCTCCTCACCCGTCACGGGCGAATAGGCGCGTGACGCCCGCGCATAGAGCAGACGCAGGAAGTCGTTGATTTCGGTGACGGTGCCGACCGTCGAACGGGGGTTCTTGTTGGTGGTCTTCTGCTCGATGGCCACCACGGGGCTCAACCCCGTGATCTTATCCACGTCGGGACGCTCCATCGTGCCGACGAACTGCCGGGCGTAGGTCGACAGCGTCTCCATGTAGCGGCGCTGCCCCTCGGCGTAGATCGTGTCGAAGGCCAGCGACGACTTGCCCGAGCCGCTCAACCCCGTGATGACCACGAGTTTGTGGCGCGGAATCTCCAGATCGACGTTCTTCAGGTTGTGGACCCTGGCGCCGAGTATCTTGATCGTCTCTTCTTTCATTGCACAACGATGCGGCGCCTCTGCGGTCCGTTCGGAACGGATACGGAGGTACCGGACCGCAAAGATACGACATCCGGGGCAAATCCGGAACCCCGCGGGCTATTTTTCGCCCGTTTCCAGCACGAAATCGTCGGCGTCGCGCCACGCCGGGAACTTTTCGAGGAATGCCTCCCGGGCCGCGCGGTCGAACGTCGCCCGCAGGAGGCACTCCCCTGCCCCGGCCTCGGCGAGCGGCACGCCCCGGAAGTCGACAAGGGCCGAATCGCCCGAATAGGGAAGGCCGGGATCCGAGCCCGCACGGTTTGCGGCGACCACGTAGCACTGGTTCTCGATGGCCCGGGCGCGCAGCAGCGTGCGCCACACCTCGCGCCTGGCGGCAGGCCAGGCGGCGCAGCAGACGATGGCGTCGTAGTCGCCGCGGCAGCGGCTCCAGACCGGGAAGCGCAGGTCGTAGCAGACGAGCAGCAGCAGGCGCCACCCGGCATATTCGACCACGACGCGCCGGTGCCCCGGGCGGTAGTTGTCCGCTTCGCCGCCCGGGCGGAACAGATGCCGCTTGTCGTACCACGACACCTCGCCCGACGGCCGCACGAAGTACATCCGGTTGCGGAAGCCGTCCGCCGCGGCCACGGCGACGCTTCCCGTCACGGCACACTTTCCCTGCGCGGCCCAGCGGCGCATGGCCGCCAGTATGGGCGCCTGTTCTTCGGCGGGCTCCGCGGTCGCGCGCACGGCATCGGCGCCGTAGCCGGCGATCATGTCCTCGGGCGACACGACGTTGCCCTTGGACTTGGACATCTT
>OHQT01000133.1_pt1 | contig 47162 bp, 39 predicted proteins | sample 1578221 | NCBI WGS metagenome assembly OHQT01 (sample SAMEA3879547, study PRJEB24766) | human gut metagenome | biome: human-associated habitat; feature: feces | place: USA | collected 1985/1987
CCCGCCTCCGGCGTGATCCTGCCGGTGACCACGGTGGAGATCGAGGAGGGTGACACGGTCTTTGACGTCCTGTCCTACGTCTGCGATAAGTATAAGATCCACATGTCCTATCGCGGCGGCACGTCCAGCGGCTGCTATGTGGATGGCATCAACAACCTCTATGAATTCGACGGCGGCCGCTGGAGCGGCTGGATGTACTGCGTCAACGACTGGTATCCCAACTACGGCTGCGGCGTGTACTACGTCAAGCCCGGCGAGGTCATTGAGTGGAATTACACCTGCGATCTTGGTCTTGATCTGGATGGCGGTTGGTGGGAAGGTGCTCAGGATTGGAAGGATAACCATGACTGATACCCGGATGCGTTTCTTCGGGAACCTGCATCCGGCGGTCAGTATGGCGTACTTCGTACTGGTTCTGGGCCTGACACTGGCCTGTATGCACCCCGTCACGGTGGTGCTGTCGTTTCTCGGCGCCAGCTGGTTTTCCATCCGGCTGCGGGGCTGGAGGGCCTACGGCCACACCATGCGGTTTGTGGGGCCTATGTTTCTGCTGATTGCCCTCGCCAACCCCCTTTTCAACCATCGGGGCGTGACCATGCTCTTTACCATCAACCACCTGTGGTACACGCTGGAAGCGGTGTGCTACGGTCTGGTATCCGGCTGCTCCCTGTGCGCGGTGGTCATGTGGTTTACCTGCTATCAGGAGGTCATGACCTCGGATAAGTTCCTGTACCTGTTCGGTAAGCCCTTCCCCGGCACATCGCTGCTGATCACCATGACGCTGCGGTTTATCCCACAGCTCCAGCAGAACCGCCGCGAGATCCGGCAATCTCAGGCCATGTTGCAGGAGGAGGGCACGCGGCTGCTGCAAAGGTTGGGCAGTGCCCTGCGGAACCTGTCGGTGCTGCTGACCATGAGCATGGAGGCGGCGGTGGAGACGGCGGACAGTATGAAAGCCCGGGGCTATGGTGCCAAGCGGCGCACCACCTTCCACCTGTTCCGCTTCGATGGCCGGGACGCCCGGACGCTGGGTTTTATTCTGGCGGTGGCAGGGGTCTGCATCACCGCCCGCACCTTCGGTCACGGGTATATGGAGTTCTATCCCGCCATGACACCGGTGCTGCTGGGCAGCTCCAGCTATACCATGTTTTTCTTTTACGCCGTGCTGATGTTCCTGCCCGGTATTCTTGAAACAAAGGAGGCCATCAGATGGCGCTCTTACGGTTTGAACACCTGAGCTTCTCCTACCCGCTGGCTGACACGCGGGCACTGGACGACGTCTCGTTGGAGATACATAAGGGCGAGTATGTGGTGCTGTGCGGCCCCTCCGGCTGCGGCAAGACCACGCTGCTGCGCCATGCCAAGCCCGACCTGCTGCCTGTGGGAGCAAGGGCCGGCGAGACCTTTTATAAGGGAAAAACCCTCTCCCAGCTTCCGGAGCTGACCGCCGCGGCGGAGATCGGCTTCGTACAGCAGAACCCGGATAATCAGATCGTCACCGATTTCGTATGGCATGAGCTGGCCTTCGGTCTTGAGAACATGGCACTGAGCGTGCCGGTAATCCGCCGCCGTGTGGCAGAGATGGCCGCGTTCTTCGGTATGGAGCCGTGGTTCCGCGCCAAGACCACGGAGCTGTCCGGTGGCCAGAAGCAGCTGATGAATCTGGCTTCGGCGCTGGCCATGGAGCCGAAGCTGCTGATACTGGACGAGCCCACCTCCATGCTGGATCCGCTGGCGGCTCGCAATCTGCTTGCCACCGTGCAGCGGATCAACCGTGAGCTGGGCGTGGCCATCCTTTTAACGGAGCATCGGCTGGACGAGGTATTCCCCGCCGCCGACCGTGTGGTGACTATGGATCGGGGGCGTATCCTGTCAGACGGCGCACCGGCTGAGATCGCGCGGCAGCTGTCCGGCAGCGCGGAAAAGAGCCGCATCTATTTCGGACTTCCCGCCGCCGTCCGCATCTTCAGCGAACTGGAGCAGACAGACGAGCTGCCCCTGACGGTGCGGGACGGCCGCCGCCGCTTGGAGCGGCTGCTGCCCATCACGGAAGATGCTACCGTACCTGAGGACACAAGACCCGAGAAAGAAGCAAAGCACCCCGCCGTTTTAGAGGGCAAGAAGCTTTGGTTCCGCTATACCGAAAAGGGCAAGGATGTCCTGCGGGGCACAGACGTAACGCTTCATCAGGGTGAGCTGCTGTGTCTGCTGGGCGGCAACGGCGCAGGCAAAACCACGCTGATGCAGGCACTGGCCGGCTTCCGAAAGCCCTATCGTGGCAAGGTGAAGCTGGCAAAGGGGCAGCGGCTGTGTATGCTACCCCAGAACGCCCGGTCGCTGTTTGTGGCCGATACGGTGGAGAAGGAGCTGCTGGACAGTGCCGAACAGGACAAAGCCAAGGCCGTGCAGATGGCGGAGAGGCTGGAGCTGACGCCTTTGCTGGCGCGGCATCCCTACGACCTGTCCGGCGGCGAGATCCAGCGTCTTGCCGTAGGCAAGCTGCTGCTGCGGGAGGCCACGGTGCTGCTGCTGGACGAGCCCACCAAGGGGCTGGACGCCTATGCCAAGGCGGAGCTGGCGCAGCTGCTGCTGACGCTGTGCCGGGAGGGCGCGTCTATTCTGGTGGTGACCCACGATGTGGAGTTTGCCGCCCGGTACGCCACAGGCTGCGCCTTGATGTTTGACGGGCTGCTGCTCTCTGAGGGCGAGCCCCACGACTTCTTTGCCGGAAACCGGTTCTATACCACCGACGCCAACCGTATCGCGGCAGAGCACTTCCCCATGGACATTACCTGTGAGGAGGTGATCGCGTCGTGTCGAAGCTCTTTGTCAGCCGCCGCACCAGAGCCGCCGCGTGGGTGATCCTGCTGGTGCTGCCCGCCCTGATGGCGGCCTTCGGCTATTACCATAGCCACCGTCCCGCGGTCAATCCGGTGGGTTCCCGCACTTTCTGGGACTACATCATATTAAACTCGGATATTCTGCTGGGCCTGCTGTTCCTGCTGGCGTCCGCCATCCCCTTCATACTGGTATTCGATAAGAAGAAGCCCCAGGCCCGCGAGCTGGTGCCTATCGCGGTGATGGCGGCCATTGCCGTGGTAGGCCGCACCGTGTTTGAGATCATCCCGCTGCCCAACTTCAAGCCATGCTCCGCCATCATTATCATCACGGCGGTGGCCTTTGGACCGGAGGCGGGCTTTCTTACCGGCGCGCTGACCGCCTTTGTCAGCAACTTCATTTTCGGACAGGGACCGTGGACGCCGTGGCAGATGTTCACATGGGGGCTGGTGGGCTTTCTGGCGGGTATCCTGCAAAATGCAGGTGTATTCAAAGGCAGAAGCCGCCGTCACTTTGCGGCGCAATGGTGGGACAGGCTGTGCCCAGAGAATACCAACCGGGGCGATCTGCTGCATTTTGTGCGGCAGCTTACCGACCACGCGCCCCTGCGGCTGTGCCTTTACGGTTTCCTGTCCGGCTTTTTGTACGGCTGGATCATGAACCTGTATTTCATCATCGGGTATGTAAGCCCCCTTACCTGGCAGACGATAGGCGCGGCCTATCTATCCAGCTTTTTCTTCGACTTCTGCCACGGGCTGTGTACGTTTCTGGTGCTGTGGGCACTGGGCGACCCGTGGGTGCGGAAGCTGGAGCGCATCAAGATCAAATTCGGTCTGACGGCGGAGGAGCGGAACTATGTGCTGCCGCCCTCCACATTTGAGATAGCGAGAGAGAACTATGAGTGAACGAAAAACCATCATCAGGACGGTGGGGCTGAAGAAGCACTACACCGTCGGCGGCAACACGGTCCGCGCGCTGGATGGCGTGGACATGTCCGTGCTGCAAGGCGAATTTGTCTGTGTCGCAGGCCGCAGCGGCTCCGGTAAGTCCACCATGCTGAATATGCTGGCAGGCCTTGAGCCGCCCACGGAGGGCAAGATCATTGTCCGAGGCAAGCATCATTTGGAGGCTATGGACGAGGAGCAGCGGACAAGGTTCCGCCGCCGCTATATTGGCTTTGTGTTCCAAAGCTACAACAACCTGCCCCAATACACGGCGCTGGAGAATGTGGCGCTGCCGCTGGCCATCCGAGGCGTGCCGGAGGATGAACGGAACTGGCTGGCGTGGCAGGCCCTGAGCCGTGTGGGACTGCGCGGACACGTAGATCACCGGCCTGCGGAGCTGTCAGGCGGTCAGCAGCAGCGCGTCAGCATCGCCCGTGCCATTATTACGGAACCCTCCATCGTGCTGGCGGACGAGCCTACCGGAAACCTGGACAGCCGTACCGGCCAGGAGGTCATGGAGCTGCTGTGCGAGATCTTCCGGGAGAGGAACACCACCTTCATCCTCAGCTCCCACGACCCGCAGATGCAGTGTTACACGGATCGTACCGTCTATTTCAGCGACGGAAAGATAGAGATAGAAAATCACCACACCGGAGAGGAGAACGCACAGTGAAAAGAGAAACGGTAAAACGGGTACTGGCCCTGTTGATCTGCGTATGGATGACAGTATCCCTGCTGCCCGCCGTTGCTATGGCGGAAGAAGTCACAGAGGATGTGATAGATGACAGCACCATTGAGGCTTACACGTCTTACGAAAACGGAGAGGACGCCGGCGTCAGTGGGGTCTCGGTTACAGACGAAAAGCCCAACACGGATATCAAGGTCATACCCAGCGACGCCAACGCCCTGATCCTGATGGATACCGGCGCACAGTCCCCCAAAGGCGTTCCCGGTCAGGTGGTGAAGATCGTGCTGCCGCTGGCGGTCAATAAGGAGTACTTGCCCAGCGAGAAATACATGCTGCGCAGCATCAACATCTATCCCGATGTGCCTACCGACGCCAGCGTGTCCAACTGGCCCTTTGAGCTGATCTACGCCAGCGATGTGCAGCGCTTAAAGGATATGTCCTACAACTCCACAGCGGAGGTGTGGTTCGAGTTCAAGATCAGCGAGTTCGCCAGCAAGGGACGCTACGCTGTGCCCTTTAAGATCAACGCCACCGTGTGGCGGGAGGATGCCGTGAACGGCACCACCATCACCGAGGACGTGACCTTCAAGGTCAGTGCCTATGTGACCGTTACCGACAACGGCAATATGTCCGGCGTCACTACCTCCTTCGGCAGCCTTCAGGTGGCGGGTACCAACGCGGGCGGCTCCTATACCGTACCTACCGGCACACCCAATCAGACTATCTCCATGCGGATCCCCGTGATCAATGTGGGCGGTACCCTGACCAGCGTGACGGTCTATCCCGTGGTCTCTGCCGCGCTGGACGAGTTCCCCTTCGTGATCGATTCCACCAATTTGGGCAAGTACTTCGACTACTGGGCCAGCGGCGAGGTGAAGTATCTGGACTACACCTTCACGGTGTCGCCCTTTGCAACCTCTGGCAACAAGTCCATTAAATTCAAGGCCAACTATTTCGAGAACAGCGCCCCTGCGGAGGGCTCCTTCTCCACGCAGTTTACCGTGATCGATGGCTATGACGCCTCCGCTATGTCGGTGATGGTGCAGAGCTATAAGCTGTATGTGGACGATACCGAGGTATCCGGCCTGATGGCAGGCGAGGAGACGGAGCTGCGCCTGACCCTGATCAACAATTCCAAGTATGACACGGCCAAGAAGATCATCTCCAGCCTGGTATTCACCAATTCCCCCGGCCTGACGCTGTGCGTAGGCGGCACGGATACCGCCTATGCCGATTCCATCAAGCCGGGCGGTACGACGATCCTGAAATACAAGATCATGGCCAAGCAGGACGCGGAGGTTGGCCCCGCTATGCTGGGCATCAACCTGACCTATGAGACCACCGAGGCGGTGGCCGGTAAGGCGGCGCAGAACATCATGCTGCCGGTCAGCCAGAAGATGGACATTCTGGCCGGTACGCCGGAGGTGTACGGCACACTCAGCAAGGATAAGGAAGCTACCATCTCCGTGCCGCTGACCAACATGGGCCGCGCCAAGGCTATGAATATCCGGGTGCTGGCCACGGACGGCATGACCGCCTCCACCCCCTGTTATGTGGGTGACCTGCTGGCAGGCGGCTCCACCAGCGCCGATGTAACGGTGGGCTTCTCCAAGATCGGCGCGTTTGTGGGAAAGATGATCCTCCAGTATGAGGACGCCAACGGCGAGACGTATTCTCAGGACATCTCCGTGCCGCTGAGCGTGGCGGAAAGCTCTGCGGATACAGATGCCAACAGCGTCAACGCAAATAAAGACGGCACAGACAGCCGCTGGTGGCTATGGCTGCTGATATTGATCCTTGCGCTTATCCTGATCGGCATTGTCCTGTATGTCATCATCCGCTATAAGCGCGGCGAGATTGGACCCGGTGCCGAAAACACCGCTGCCTTGGACGATTTTGACGACGACTTTGACGCAGACGGCGGCGCACCGGACATCGGGGAGAAGCCGCTGACCTACGACGGAAGCAATAAGGACGGGAATGTATGAAGCCAAAAGACCTGTTTCGCTACGGCTGCACCAACCTGTTCCGACGAAAGACCCGCACGGCACTGACAGCCCTCTCCATGGCGGTGGGCGTCATGTGTATCGTGGTGCTGATCTCCGTGGGTCTCGGATATGAACAGGCATACCGCGAGAGCATCGAGGCACTGGGCAGCCTGACAAAGATCGATGTGACGCCTGCCACCGGCGATTACGGACGCAAGGCACTGCTGAACGACAAGGCACTGGAGGCGTTCCGGGGCATCGACGGTGTGGAGGCGGTAACGCCGGTCTATCAGCAGTCCGCCTACATCGTGTCCGGCAACTATGTCAACATGGTGCGCGTCTACGGCATTGACATGACCACGGCGGAGCGTTTCATGCTGACACCGGAGCGGGGCGTTATGGCCGAGGACGGCACGCGCCTGCATCCGGAGGTGCTGTTTACCGACGATGTGGCCGCCGGGCTTGCCAACAAGGCGAAGGACTGGGAGCTGGCGGTGGATGAGAACGGCAACGCCCTCATCGACCTGCTGAAGGTGCCTGTCCGCATGACCTTCGATTCCTCCAGCCTGACCGGCGAGCCGAAGGCCGATACCGACGGACGGGCACTGCCCTCCAGCAATCTCTATACCCTGCGGGTGACAGGCATCTGCTCCACCCTGAATAACAACTTCGCCACCGCCGCGTTCATGTCCTTCGACCGCTTACAGGAGATGACGCAGGCCAACGCCAATTACATGGGCGCGACTACCCAGACCAAGACGGCGGAGGAAAAGGCCAACGGTCCTACCTACGACTTGGTTTGGGTCAAGGTCAAGAACGTCAACGACGTGCAGCGTATTGTCAAGCTGATCCGTGACACGGGGCTGAACACCTATTCGCTCAATGATATGCTGGAGACGGTGCGGACACAGTCCCGGCAGATCCAGGGAATGCTGGGCGCGCTGGGCGGTATCGCCGTCCTGATCTCCGCCATCTGCGTGGCAAACACCATGATGATGTCCATTACGGAACGGACGCGGGAGATCGGCGTGCTGAAGGTGCTGGGCACCGTTCGCAGCGACATCTTCAAGATGTTCCTCTCGGAGGCACTGATCGTAGGCGTGATCGGCGGCGCGGCAGGCTTGGTGCTGAGCTTTATCGCCAAGTGGCTGATACCGGTGATCTTCGCGTCCCGTGAGCTGCGGTGCGTGCTGCCCTGGTGGCTGGCGGTCTGCGGCGTGGTGTTTTCCGGCTGCGTGGCCATTGCCGCCGCATGGATCCCCGCACGAAAGGCAACGCTGATCAGCCCCAACGAGGCCATTCGCTCTGAGTGAGGAGGTAGCTTTTATGAAGAAAATATGCTGTGTAGTGCTGGCTCTGCTCTGCGTGTCGCTGTGCTTGGCGGGCTGCGGGAAAGCGGATGCCGCCAATGAGGAGCCACTGATCCGCAGCTTTGTGATCGGCAACAGCACGGCGGAGATCCAGACCCACACGGAGGATGGCGAGACCCGCTATGTGATCGCCATTACGCTGCCGACGGACACGGATTTCAAAAGCTGTGCCGCAAATGTAGAGCTTGCCCCGGATGCGGTGCTTTCCATGGATAGTCCTTGTATCGTGAACGAGTTGGGTGGGCGACCCATCTTGAATTTGACGTTGGCAGAGCGTGATTTAGTGGTTACCTGCGGTGAACAAAGCCAGACGTACAGTTTTCAGGTCGGATTAGAATGAAATCATTTATGCCTGTCGATAGGCACATTATCACTTTGTTTTCATCCGAGAGAAATCTCGGTGAAAAAATAAAAATTATAGGAGGAAACAAAAATGAAAGTTGCAAAGAAACTCGTATCCCTGTTTCTTGCACTGGTGATGGTGCTCTCGTTGAGCACTATCGCCATGGCAACCGGCAACAACAAACCTGTTGCCACACAGGCCACAAGCAGGCCCAGTACAATTCAGTCGGTAACAATTGATGGTACTGCGGCGGTCTATCAAGTGGACGGATATGGCAACCCCAATTCACCCACTTATGATAATTCGCAGGTATTTATCCGTGCGACACTGCCTGCTGTTACCATTGAGGAGAATCTGAAGTCTCTGGAAGTAAAAATCAACATGTCGGGCAGCAGCAGAATTACTGGTGGTACCCTGCAGAGCGCAGGAACTTGGACTGTTACCGGAACGACCAACCGCGTGTACACCGCAACTGGTGTCAATTTCCTGAATGAGTCCTACACCATTGTCGTTGGTGGTAAGACCTATATCCTTGCCGCTGGTATCAACGACAATAATCAGGCTCAGATGGCCATCGACTCCACTGATCCTCTGGCAATTTCCAACGTAAAATTCAACAGCGCAACTACCGCTGCTTCTGTGTATCGTGTTACTGTGCAGAATCCCTGCATGGGCAATCCCTACTTCGTGGGCAACACCAATACGACCGAGAATGGCTGGACTTTCTGCAACTATTACATCTCTGCAACTAACGTTCCTGCCGCTTCCAATACTGCGGCGGTATCTACCACGCTTACCAAGAATGCTGCCGCGACTCTGGGTGGCAACGTGAGTAACGTCTCCGGTATGACCGATGTGACTGCAAGCATGAACCTGAGTGTTACCACTCCTGCGCTGACGGTTACGGCAAATGGCAATACCCGCACCTACGTTATGATGGTGGCGTTTGCCTCCGAAAACCCCGATGGTAGGATCAGTGTGACCTTTGGCTTCGATTTCAGTGAGTTGAAGGGCACTGAGTGGTACACCGGAACTGTGAAAACCAAGGCTGACCAGATCGCTGCGGCGGCAGCTACTTATTTTGGCGGTACCTCTGCCCAGCCCTGGGGCACCATTCGAGTTGATCCTAACACAAGTGCCATGACTGTTCTGCAGCAGTTCATGCAGAGCGCAGGTTACTCTGAGTACGATCCTTCTTCCACCTATGTGGCCTCTATCAATGGTCTGGCCGCCTTTAACACTACCGGTAGGGATGGCTGGATGTATACGGACAGTGCCAATGGCTGGAGCACCACCTGCAATATCCCCAATGTAGGTGCTGCCGACTACACGCTGACTGACGGTGCTCGTATTACCTGGTTCTATACGACGAACTACGATATTTATTGGCACTAAGCAGGAGCTTAAACTGACAGATTAACTGTCAAGGCACCGCAGAGGGGGCGGGCAAATTGCCCGCCCCCCTGCGAAAAGCATGACAAACAGGAGAGGATTCCCATGAAGAAACGTTTACCCTGCCTTTTGTTGGCTCTTGTAATACTGTTCGCACTGCTTCCCTGCAAGACCTATGCCTTTGACCCTAGCTGGTATTCCACATGGCCTTCTTTTACCGCCTTTGCTTCAGGCAAATACGAAACAATCCCTTTGTCTTTTACAGATCAAAGTGGTTCTGAGATCAATATCATTTCCGTTGCAGGAAATTGGGGAGGTCTGATCGATGCGGATGCGGCGGGAACGAGTGTTTTTACGCCGGTCGAATTCTATACAAACAATCGGATAAATATCAATGCATTTTCTTGGTTATCCCGCATTGAAGCGGTGCAGCCGACAGCAGATTATTCCTCTGTGCAGCAGTGGAATATCTACAATAAAGACAACCCTTCCAGACACTATTACTACCCGGTTTGGGCTTTTTCCAGCAGCGCAGATAATACGGTGCAGTTGGATCGAAAGGCTGAACTGTGGAAGCTTGCCCCGGAAATCTACAAGGTCATGCATCAGTTTGATGATCTGTTTACATATTACTGCTCAATCCAGAACGCGGATAGTGTTCATATTGGGCAACGGTATCCTTCAGATCTGAACTATCTTGTAAAAATAGCTACCGGTATTCAGGGTGCCTTCAGTATTACCACCGGTTTTGCGTATACACACGAGTACCAGCTTTCCGGACGGGGCTGGCAGGATGAAAGCTTGCTGGAGGGCCTCAAGAGCTATTGGGAAAATGAATATAAGTGGGATGATCCGTACACAACACCCAGTACGATCACTGCGCGGGGTGTTGAGCAACTGAAGTTCATTCTGCATGTTGTTGCCCCGTATTTCATCGACCTGTTCAGCTCCCGCGTGATCGCCGCACCGGAAATCACGGCTTTCTCAGTAGGTGCCTCGAAAGGTATTATTGATGAAGTAAATAAGACGATAACCATCCGGCTGCCTGACTCAACCGATTGGACGAAGCTGCCCGAACCCGTCATTGAGACTCCGCAGGGTGTGAAAGCAACTTACTTTGCTGGAAGCCTGGAAAGCGGCAGGATGCTGTATTCGGTGGTGCCGTGGGATTGCGCGACTGGAACTACGTTTGACGGCAAGAATCTGGCCAAATACGTTTTTGGCGCCGATTTAAGTGAAAATTGGCTCGTTATTGTTGAGAACGGAACACCCTACAACCGCGCAACATCCTTCGCAGTAACAGTGAACGATGTAACACGATACGGTAAGATCGTAGAAGGTGAAAACGGCGAGGCGGGGACAATCCGGCTGAATCTGCCTGTTGGAACCGATTTATCCGCACTGATGCCTGAGATCGAGCACACCGGCGAATATTACCGCCTGGATGGTGCCAGCGAGGATACGGCCATCGACTTCACCAATTCCAGCCGATAGACCTTGTGGTCTACAATTCCGAGTATGAACTGGAAACAACATACAAGGTAACGGTCACCGCAAAGGTTTCGGCGGAAAACGATATCCTGTCTTACAAAATCGGTGATGCGATTGGTGTGATCGATGGTAATGACATTGCAATCGAGATCCCCTATGCAACAAATCTGGCCGTTACGGAGCCGGAGATCAAGGTTTCCGAATTTGCGGCGGTCACGGCAAAACCGGCAGCGCTGCAGGTGGGCGAAAATCGCTACACGGTTACGGCGGCAAATGGTAATAAGCAGGACTATACAGTGACGATTACCAGAACGCCGGCAGCCTCCGGATGCAGTATCCTCTCTTTTAAATACGGCGGCTATGCGGCTGGAATCAACGAGGCGGCTGGAAGCATAACGCTGAGTGTTCCTCGAGGCACACCGATGACCTTCGTGCCGAAGATCATCTTGTCGGAATTCGCCACGATTTCTCCCTCTGCAACGGAGGCACAGAACTTCTCCCAGCCTGTGCAGTATGTGGTAACAGCACAGGACGGCTCTTCCAGCAGCTATACCGTGACGGTAACACTGTCGGATGAAACACTGCCAAATCCCTACAAGGGTGATCTTGAAAAGGTCGTTGCCAACATTATCCGCCGCTATCGCACCATGGCTAACAACGACTGGGAGTGGATGAATCTCGGCTTCTATGAGAACATATCTCCCAACTATAACGCAGGTCAAGGCAACGACTTCGATGTGGGAAAAATCATCTCGCAGCTTGATACGACTACCAGCGTTGCCATGACAGAACTTGGTCGAACGATTATGATGCTGACGGCGCGTGGTTTCGATTGCACGAGGCTTGCACAGTATCATGACGGAGTACCTTATATCGACAAAAAAGGCAATAATGTCGATGATCTGGCAGCAGCTCTCTACAATTACAGCGGCACCTATACGATCAACGGCCCCACATTTGCGTTGCTCGCAATGGACATGGGGAATTACACCATTCCGAGCAATGCCGTCTGGACGCGGGAGAGGCTGTTGGAGACACTGCTTGGTCACAAGTATCTTTCGGATGGATTTGGTATCGACATGGTAGGCGCTATCATGTATGCGATCGGTCCGTATCAGGATGATCCCGTTTATGGTGACCGCGTAAAGGCTAAGATGCAGGAAGGGCTTGAGACGATTCTCCAGAAAATGAGCAGTTCTTTCTCCTTCGAGGCATGGGGCGACGTAAACAGCGAGTCTGCCGCTTGGGTCATGATGGGGCTTTGCAGCATGGGCATCGACTGTCATACCGATCCCCGCTTCTCTGACGGGCAAGGGAAGAGTATGCTCCAACACTGGATGGATAACTTTGCCAATGTCAGTGAGGGATATTTCCACCATACGACCAGTGTGCGGAATAACGCTCTGGCAACATACGAGGGCTGCTATGCCAGCCAGTGGTATCTCAAGTTTTTGGAAGGCGGCGGTCAAGGAAATCCCTGCTATTTCTATTACCACCGGTTTGGCTTTACCCGGCAGCTGTCTGCGGACGCCTCCATCACCGGCTTCGAGATCGAGGGCAAGCCGGGTGTTATCACCGAGGGCGGCGAAGGCGGTGAGAACACCATCACTGTTACGGTGCCCAACGGTATGCCCTTGACGAACCTGACCCCAACCGTGACGATGGCGGAGGGTGCGACGCTTCTTGCTCCGAATCTTCCCACGACCTTCGTAGAGGGCGTCAAGCAGCCCTTTACCGTGATGGCTGAGGACGGAAAAGCCACTAAGACCTATTATGTCACCGTGAATCATGGCGATGTGGGCGCTGCCGGTGCCGAGCTGGATGTCAACAGCATCAAGCTGCAAAACAGCGTGCTGAACGCAACGGACATACTGGGGAAGAAAGTCACCAAGGCATCCGATGGGGCAACGGAGATCCTGCTTGCGGTGAACGCCGGTGTGGATACCTCGAAGATGTATCTCAGTGCCAGCCTCTCTTACAAGGCGACCTCCAACCCGTCTTTGGATGGCAAGAAGGTGATGGACTTCTCTGACTGGAAGACCTTCACCGTGACCTCCGGCGATAAGACGGTACAGAATACCTACCGTATTAAGGTCGTATCCAAGGCGCAGGCGGAGATCACCAGTTTCCGTGTTCAGGCGGTCGGCGAATGGTACAATGGCGTCATTGACAACGCCAAAAGCACCATCACTGTTACCGGTGTGGACGATTCCAAGCTGACCAGCACCAAGCTGGTGACGGACATCGAATTCACCGGCAAGACCTGCTCACCGACCTCCGGCATTGCGGTGGACTTTGCCAACGCTGCCACGTTCACGCTGGGCGGCGACAACGATCTGGCCAGCCGCACCTACACCGTCACTGTGTTGAACAAGAGCGGCCAGCCGATCGCCGCCAAGGGCGGCGGCGGGAATGATACGCCCTCCACCAGCACCGCGAAGATCACAGGCTTCTCCGTTTTGGGTGTGGATGGTGTGATCGACCAGAGTGCCGGCATCATTACCGTCACACTGCCGGTGGGAACGAATGTCACGGCGGTAGCACCGGTCGTCACCGTTCCTGCGGGAGCTGTTGTCAGTCCGGTATTCGGTGAGGTCGTGAACCTTACCAGTCCGCTGACCTATACCGTAACGCTGGGCGCGGAAAGCAAAAGCTATACCGTCACCGTTATCTTTGAGCGCAGCATTTCCCAGCAGTTCTGGGATAAGGTGGCAGAGAATAGCGACGTAGCGGATCATCAAACCAGCTACGGACACAAATTCAATTAAACCGTGAGAACGGGAGGGAGATATCCATGAGAAAAAAACTGCTTGCCACTCTGTTAGCGGTCGTGCTGCTGCTTGGTCTGATACCGTTGACCTCCATCGGCGGCGTTGCCTATGCAGCTTCAGCTCCTCCGCGGGCAACGGCGATAGACGCAACTAAGGTCGATCTAGGAGCGAATGTAAAAGTGCTTTACGCACAGATAATTCCCGGCACACCTACCTTGGACAAAGAAGCGGGCTGTTTTTACAACTGCGGTACGATCAATATCTATGTGGATTCAATTCCCGCTGATGCCACTGAGCTGAAATGGTCTAGTGCCTCTGTTAAAGCGGCACTGAACATTGACTGGGGCTCATATTCATACTATCCGGATGCAGGTGGACAGGAGTTTTATGACGTAACTCCGAAAGCCGAGGATAGTTGGAAAGTCAAAAATGCGCCGTGCTTCCTTGGCTCCGATGAAGGCTGGGACGGTCCTGTCAACTGTTATGACGTTGCGATCTATGAAGGCGGTGTCCGTGAGCAGGGCGTGGTTTTGTCAGATGGCGTTGCATCTCGTACCAGTGATATGACGGTGAAGATCACCTTCAGTGCCAGTGAAGCCGGCAGTTATGTATGGGCCTGGGCTGATGAAGGTACAACGCCTGAAAAACCCACCGCTATGGAACCTGTTGAGATGTCTGCGGGTGTAAATACGTTTACAGTCGATAATCTTACGGCGGGTGCCAAAAAGCTGCGTATCTGGGCAACTGACGCATCTGGAAATAACGCTGCAGATCCTCTTGATATCAACATCTATGCCTATACCTCGGCGGAATGGCCGCAGCTGACAAGCTTTTCCTTTGGAGACGGAACATGGTCTGTCAATGATATTACACTGACAAATGATAACATCCAGCTTGTCAATTACGAAGAACTTGTGCCATACACCACAGGTGATACCACAAAGTTCTATGCAGGCGAAGTGATTATCCGCTATGATGGGAAAGCACCCCAGCCGCACTCCAGCCAAGCTAGTTTGACCGGGTGGACTGCCGCTGCTGCTGCACCCGCTGGCTTCAGCGACCTTTCTGTTTCAAGTTTAAGCAAGGCACCTTGGCTTGATCTTAAAAAGAAGGACGATATCTCGGTTTCAGCAAAGTCTGGCGGTACCGCGTATACGTATTGTTACAAAGTAGTGGTTTCCTGCAGTGAATTCCTTTATGGTGTCCCTGACACATGGAAGTTGGGCGAATCGAAGAGTGAGTTTACTTATTCCCCCACGAGCTACCAAAGGGATTATAATAACTGGAGACTGGATAGTATAGCCGTTCGCTACACGTGGGGAACTACGTCCGATAAGGAAAACCTGAATTTTACCAGTGGAAGCGATAGCTTCACCTTGACAAACGGTGTAGGCGACACTCATACGTATACTGTTACGCTGGACATGCCGTGGGAATTCAAGGTGCTTCCGCAGAAAGGCTACGACCTTTCCACATTGTTAGCTGGTACTGAAAAACTGAGCGGATATCAAGACTTGTCTAAACCCTATGATACTGTTACTAAAGGTATTCGTTCTGAGCGGGCGGTCACCGTGAGCATCAAGCCGACCGGCGACAATAAAAACAAGGTCATTGATGCGGTCACGCTGACCAAGAGCAGGGATAAGACTGCTATTTCTGCGAGTGACATTACGATTACCGGCAACACGTTCTCTTTCGTAATGCCCAATGACTGTGTTGAGGTCACAGGTATCACCTTCAAGGAGGATACTTCGGAACGGTACACCATTTCCACATCTGCGACGAGATATCGCAATGAAAGTATTTGTGCTATGGGAACTGTGACGATCACGGACGGTGAAAATCCAATCGGCGATGCCCATGCCGGCAACGAGGTCACGGTAACGGCCATCCCCGTGGATCATGCAGCGTATGACTTCAATTTTGTGCACTGGGAGGCGAAGGGTGTTGCCTTGACCAACGAGCAGAAGGCTGCCGCCACAATGACCTTTGAAATGCCGGCAAAGAATGTATCTCTGACAGCTGTGTTTGAAAAGCAAGGTGTGAAGCTGAACTTCTCTGCCAGTCCGGCAAGTGCGCTGTCCGGTGTAGACCTTGTCAGCATGACCGAAGGCAACCATATGACCTTTTTCACCTCTCACAAGGATACCGTCAAGCCGGGGGCTGAGATAGCCGTTCGCCCAACCGGAACAAGTCAATTTGTTCTGGTTGGCTATGAAGTGAAGGATCAGGCTGGTAATAACATCTCTTATGAAGTGGGCGACTTTGACGGTTGTCAGTTTACCGTACCTGAGAATGCAACCAGCATCAGTGTCGTAGCCAAGTACAGAGCGAAGGCATTCTCAACGATTACCATGGGCTCCAATGACACGGCAATGGGCAGTGCTTCCGCCACGGTAGAGGGCAAGCCTGTCGGTGCCGCAGTCACTGAAGGGGCTACGGTCACAGTAACAGCTACCGCGAAGTTCAGGTATAAGTTCACGAGTTGGACAGCGGCCTACGCAGACGGCAGCACAGTTGACTTTGAGCTGACATCTGCGGAGGAAAATTCCAATGTTGCGACATTCACGGTACCTACTTCCGGTAAGGGAATTGTTATCACCGCAAACTTTAAGCGCGACGAGACGCAGAACAGTAATCGTTGCCAGTTGACCGGTGTGAGTCTCTATGACGAGGAAACGAAGATCGGTGTGTTGAGCAAATCCGGCTTGAATTATACGATCACTCTGCCTGTTGACACAGATACCGCCAATCTGGCAAATATGATCCTAAAGCTGACGATTTCCGAATTTGCCACAGTCACCAAGGAAAACGATCCGGACAAGAATTGGGTAGAGGGTGCTCCCTGCGGGATGGCACTGGATACGCAGGCCAAGTTCACGGTAACGGCTGAAGATGGCACAACCAATGTTTACACCATCACCATCAAGAAGGCCGCCGCCCCCAACGCTCCCACCCTGTCCAACGGCTCCGCTACCCGCACCAGCAAGACCGGTGCAACCGTGAAGTTCACCTCCAGCGAGGCAGGCAACTACTTCTACAAGGTGGTGGATCACGGCGCGACAGCTCCCACTGCGGATGAAATCATGAAATCCACCACTAAGGGTACGGCCAGCACGGGTGAGATAACCTTCACCCTCAGCAATCTGACTGAGGATGCACGCGACATCTACATCGTGGTCGTAAGCGCAGCCGGTGGCGAGAGCGCACCCCTGAAGGTGGAGATCCCCGCCTATGGCAGTGGCACTGATACGCCTGATACCGGCGCGCATAAGATTTCGATAAGCGCACCCAAGGGTGGTACGATCACCACCAACCGCACCAAGGCGGATGCGGGTGACGAGATCATCGTTACCGTAACGCCCGACAACGGCTATCAGATGGTGGCGGATTCGCTGACCTACACGCTGGCTGTGGAAGGTGGCAAAACGGTGAAGATCACCAACAACCGCTTTACCATGCCTGAGGGTAATGTGAGCATCAGTTGTCAGTGGGAGACTGCCGCGACGACCGCCAAGGGCATCACCAGCTTCTCCATCAATGGCGTGGCCGGTGCGGTGAACAACAGCACCAATACCATTACCATCACCATGCCCCGCGGCACAGATGTGACGAAGCTGACCCCGGTTATCGCCACAAACGGTGTCAAGTCCCTAACGCCCGGTAACGGTGAAACGGTGGACTTCACCAATGCCGTGACCTACACCGCCGCCATGGAGGATGGCAGCAGCAAAACCTATACTGTCACGGTCTACGTGGACAGGGGGACGCTGGCCGATCAGTTCTGGGATAAGCTGACTGATTTCGCCACCCAAGTTCCCTGGTGGCAGTATGCCGAAAAACAGCAGAGCACCAGCAAGTATCCCAAGTATTGGTAAGTAGATGGCTCCCGACCCCGCAGACACCCTGAAATACCAATCGCAAAACGAACAAAAGAGCAGCCATTCCTAGGAATGGCTGCTCTTTCTCTGTAATGACTCAGGCACGGGCGTGATGGGCGTTGGCCTCCCCGTGTGCCTGAACCCCGCCTACCCCCACGGCATGACACTATGGGGCTCTGAAGGGGCTGAGTGCGACTGCGAAGGCAATTGCTATACGCCGCGCGACTCACGAAACGTAAATACGCATTTGATGTGTCAGAGCAGGGATGCCAGTTAAGCATTGAGCCAGTTGTCGAGAATAGGCCGCACCGGTTGAATAAATGAAGGAAGACCACTTGCCGAAAACAGCAGGTAGCCTTCCCTTAGATAGAGAGTGATTTCCTTGGAATTTGTCCTTCCGAACGTATTGACAATATACTCGATTATGCTACGCTGGGATTAGGGGGCAGGTGCGGGGGTACGAAGTTACATTTCCCCGCCTGAGCGTGACTGTCTAGGCCGCTGGGGTCACTGCGGAGTTGCGGAAGGCACGGTGCTCGTGCCACTTCCTTGCTCAGACCGCTTTTTGAGTCCCAAATCTCCATCTGAATACTCATTAATGATGGTAGAAATTTCATCGTCAACACGGAGAACCGTCATAGAATAGTATTGTAGGCTATTTCGCCAATCCTTTCTGCGAAAAGTTTGCTTGAGATCTTCAAAAGCTTGCTCGCAATTCAAAATGATTATAATGTGTGCCTTTAATGCGTATGTGTTAGCAAATAGATTTAAGATTATGTCGGAGGCAAGTACATCTTCCCCTTTGAAGTACTGAAAATTCCACGATTCACCACCGTCTTTTGTGCCAAGATTATAGGGCACACACTCATAATTCCTTTCGCCGCTGGTGCTGTTATTTGGCCTAACAGGCGTACAAGTTGAAAGCTCTCTCATATCACCGTCTATATCAAAAGTATCTCGCACAAAGCAGGTAAGGCGTGAACCATAATAGATTAACTGCCAATCTCCAACCAGTTCAATCAACTTCCGCGTGTCTTTTATATACCGAGCCAAATCAATATTCAATCCAAGTATATACGCAACTCTATTCCATTCTGGTTTTGATTTCACGTTGTCAGTCCTCAGAAAACGAGAGAATAGGCTGGAAGATAGTTCGAACTCGGTTGCAATATCTACCTGCGAGACTCTCGGATTTTGTTGTAGGAACAAATTAATTACATCTTTTACTAACTGAGCATCTTTGGGAAAATTGTTCTGGTCTCCAGTGGCCTCTACCATAAAGTTATAGTCATCTTCAAATTTTTCTAATTCTTTTGACAGCTTTGCATCTTTGCCCATATACAAACCTCCAAATTTGTTTGATTAATAGTACCACAAGAACGAAAAAAAGTCAACGTAAGATAAGCGAAATGGCGTTTGGCAGAAATGATTGTATTAACATTTTGAGCGTTATGATTTATTTTTTTACATCTATATATTGACTTTTATCGCCACCTGTGTTATTTTAGAGGAGAAGACAGATAGTCTTCAAGTTATTTTTCTGAAATGACGGCAAAATACGGAACGGCTCATTCGAAATTTACGCCTGCGGAGATGCTGCTATCTACGAAACAGGAAGTGGCTGATAGCCATCAGAGCCTTAAGCAAGAGGTACGGGAAGGCCGTCTCGGAATTTACGCCTGTGGAGATGCCACCATTGACGAAGCAGGAAGGTTGAAGAAAGGCCACGGCCAATAAAAAAGCACCTCCCGCTTGCCGGCGGGAGGTGCAGGATACAAGACAGCGAGAAACCATCAAGTACCAGTGCAAGGTTATTTTATCATGGTTTCTCGGAAAAATCAATTAGAAAAGGAGTTACCATGAATTGCATTTTACTCGACCGCCGGGACTCGGCGAAATACTTAGGGATCTCAGTTTCGAATCTTGACCGCCTTCGTGCAGCGGGGGAACTTCCTGCTGTCCAATACCGGCGTAAGGGAAACGTCCGTTATCGCGAGGAGGACTTGAGGAAATTTATTGAGCAGCGGGTTGATAACGTGGATCGCGGCAGAGCGGATTTTCATCCCAGCTTTCGCGGTGGCAACGGAAAGAGGGGGCGTAATTAATGCCTCGAAGGAAAGAGAAGACAGTAATCCGAAACGGGATTGAATACTATTATAAAAGCATTCGCGATGAACGTGGTAAGTATATCACTGTTTATGGCCGGACAATTGCGGAGCGCGACGAGAAAGTAAAAAAGCGGGAGGCCGAGATTCGCCTTCGTCGCAAAATTAAGGAATTCCCAACCTTCAGCGAACGTGCGACGGAGTGGCTCTCCGATAAGTCCAAGGATCTCAAACGGAATACCTATAATAATTACGAGCAAATCATCCGCACACATTTCATCCCCGTACTTGGTAATAAGCGCTTGATTGACATCACCGGCGAAGATATAAAAGCGGCTATGGCTGTAGCAGAGGCGCAGTCCGCGTCCGTTTATCGCAAGGCTTCTATGCTAATCAAGCAGATTTTTGCCGATGCTCTTACCTGTGATTTGATCCAGGTTGACCCGACGACAAAGCAAACCTTTAAACGCGTAAGGCACGAAAAAGAGGATACAGGGGAGGAATACTTGACGGATGCGCGAGTTTCCACGCTACTCGCTGCGGTCAAAGATATCTATCCTTTAGAAACGTTCGTTAGGCTGGGACTTTATGCCGGACTGCGGCGCGAGGAATCTCTGGCACTCCAATGGGACTGCGTTGATCTCAATGCGGACACTCCGCAGATCGAGGTTACGCGTACATGTATTTTCTGCCACAATCGTCCGGAGATTTCCAATGTGACCAAGACCGCAGCTGGCCACCGTAATATACCTATTCCAGTGCCCCTTTTCAATCATTTGAAAGAAATCAAAAAGAGCATTGCCTCTGATTTTGTTATTTGTAATAGCAGTGGACTTCCCTTGAGTGAGACTCAGTTCCGGAATATGTGGCGAAAGATAAAGCGACGCAGCGTTGGACCGGACGAATATATCCGCTATAAACAGCATGGAAAGAAGTCTCATTCCGTCAATCGGGAAGCAGGCCAGACTGCTGCCCACAATCCCAATGTACGCTATATCATTGACTTCCCGGTTAAAACACACATGCTTCGAAAGACCTATATCACAAACCTGATTTATAGTGGGGTCGATGTTCGCACGGTAATGGATTATGCCGGGCACAAGAATCCCGATGTTACCCTCAAAATCTACGCACAGGCCAAGAGCGCAGAAAAACGGACAGAGTCTGCAAAGCAGATCAATGAGGTTTTCCCGTCCGATCCTACCACATAACTATCCCCCGCAGGCACCATACGCACACCTTAAAAGACAAAATCGACGACAAATTTCATTCGTCAAACCCGCAAGTCGTTGCAAATACAAGGGTTTCTGTCAAGTGAGCGCAAGAAGTACGGTCTCAAGGCCGCCCGCCGCGCACCTCAGTTCTCCAAGCGCTGAGTTTATACCGCTTACCTGCAAAACGCCAGAAACCACAAGGGTTTCTGGCGTTTTTATTTGTGCCTGTCCGTGACAGTATGTTTCGTTCTGTAGATTTCTTCGGGGACATTTTCGGAGACAATTACGGACAAAAAGGGACAAACAAAGGGACAGCTTCAAGATGCCGTCTAATGCCATCGCAATCGCCTCCAGAACCTTGGAGGCAGTATGAAAAACTCTTGGACAAAAGAAGAAAAAGCGACTTTCCGTACCCAGCATCCCATAAAGTATCCCATCAAGCAACTGAAGCACAATTGCCCAAAGGCCAATGTAAAGGAGTTTGCCGACCTTGTTTTTGCAGCGGACTATCCCGAATACAAGGGACTGGTGACAATTGTGCGTCGGCCCAAGAGGACAACTACAATGGAGACTGTGGCAAGCGTTCCTGCGGAGGAGGTGGGAGAATGGCTCTCCCAAATGCATGTCTCGGCTGATGCTGACTACTACTTGACAAAGGCACAATTCAAAGCTGCGCAAACATGGGACGGTGGTGAATTGTTTGCGCTGAATGCAATTTGGGTGGACATCGACGCACACGGTGAAACGCCGAGTTTCGCAGAAGCAGAGCGTGTGCACTCGCTGTTGATCCACGCGTTGCCGGAGCTGGCGGGGATTCCTGTTCCGAATATAATCATTTACAGCGGAAGAGGGTTTCATCTCGTATGGCTTATTGAGCAGTGCGTGGCTAAGTTAACATTTATGCACCGGGCGGTTTCGGCATACTATGGCGAGGTCATCCGAGACTTAATCGCTGGGTTCGAGATTACCAAATATTCTGTCGATGGGAGCTACGGTGCGAATGTGTCGGGGTTGACCCGTATTCCCGGGACGTTCAATACGCACTCTAACACCTACTGCACCTATGAGATTATTCACAGGCGGAGAATTTTACTTACTGAACAGTATGATACGGTGGAATACCGCTCAGGCAAGGGGACGGTAGATTCAAAGCGTTGTTGTCAGTTCGCCTCCTCTGCTGTACAGGCTGCGGGGCTGCAGCGGGTAAATGCCTTGTTGAAGCTGCTGGAGCTGCGCACAAACTGGGAGGGTTATCGGGACTATTTTCTACTTATCCTATTCTCCGCTTATCAGATGGCAGGATATGGTCAAACACATTCAATATCCGCGTCTGGTCAATGCCCTCGGCGCACTTGCGGATGTCTTCTCTGTAGTCCGCAATGAGCTGCCGCTGGTTGCCCAGCGAGCCCTCAAAGGTGCCCTTCGTGATAAATTCCCGTACAACAGTGGGCATTCCGCCTAAGATGCAGTAATCCAGAAACAGCTCTCTGCACACAGACATCTCTACCTCATTGAAGGGCGTCAGAGTCCGCATAAGCGTAAAATCTGCCTGCGCATAGACGCGCATGAAAAATAGGTAAGCGTAAAACGTAGCCACGGATAAAAAGACCGCCATCTCAGGGAGAGCTGCTGCTCACCGAGATGGCGGTCGATTATTATTGCGGCATATAGGTAACGGTCAAATCTATCGCAGATCATGGGATACCTGAAAGGGAATAGCTGCCCGATGATATGCTAAAATTTGAACAGGGGCAAGGACGACATTGGTAAAGGTTTGCGAGAGAAAATCAAAGGCAAAAACCCTCGATATTCCGCTGACGATAATGGGCTTGAAACGCAGAAATAAACGATTGGATCTGAACCTTCTTTTCCAGACGAGGCGACCGATGATAGCATAGATAGCTGACCTGGAAAGGAACCTCTACGGAGAACTCGTGGATCTCCATAGGGAAAAGGCTGACCAGCTCGGTGGCGGCGGAGCGAGGGCATACGGCCCAAAGCGGCGGTGTACGGATCAAGTGGGCGGCGACGGCAGCGGTGTCTACAAAGTAATAGGGTTGCTCGGCGTAGTCCCACCAGGTATTGTGCCAATTTTTGATTTGTTGGTTGGAGGCGAGACGAACCTCGTTCACTACGTCCAACGATTGGGGATGGATCGGACCGGAGGGATAGTAATCGCCGCGGAGGCAGACCATAACCAACTGCTCCCGAAGAAAGGGTGTTGCGATCACGTTATCTGTGGCGATCTCACTGCTGGCAAAACCTATATCCAGCTCCTTCCGGTCAATAAGGTCAAAGATTTCCCAAGAATGGTAGCTGTGGATCTCCAACACTACGTTTTCACTGCTGCGGGCAAAGTAATCGTAAAAGTCGGGAAGGAAATGCGTATTGAGGCGGTTTGTGCCGCCAATGAACAGAGGCATGCGATAATCGGCGTTGCGAATGGCGAGGGAATTGCTCCAAAGGGAAGACCACTGCTCCGCTATGGGGATAAATTGTTCACCCCGGTACGTTAGCTCAATCTTCCGCACACCCTGTCCGCGCAGAATAAGCTGGTAGCCCAGTTCCTCCTCCAGTGCGCTGATGCGGTGACTGACGGTAGCCTGAGTGGTGAACATTTGAGACGCGGCCTTGGAAAAGCTGCCGTGACGGACAACTGCCAGAAAGGTATCAATGTCGTATTGGTTCATTGTGACGCCCCCATCATATAAATAAGTGTTATTTATATAATATATAAATAACATTCGCTTGTCAAATGTTTAATGATACAGTAATATGAACAAAAAGGACAAGCTCCCTATAAAAAATTTGTGATAAAAAGGTGGTCGTGATGAAAATTGGCTTTATCGGTCTGGGCGTAATGGGGCGGCCCATGGCAAAGAATCTCATCAAGGCAGGACATGAACTGCTGGTGTTCGACAGAATGAACGCGGCGGTGGAAGAACTGGCCGCCTTCGGCGCGGCGGCATCCAGGCCGCAGGAGATCGCAGCAGCGTGTCCTGTCATCATTACGATGCTGCCCAACGGGTCTCATGTGAAAAGCGTTATGTTCGATGAGAAAGAGGGGCTGTCGCACTTTGCGCCAGCCGGTACACTGTTCATCGACATGAGCTCCATTGCCCCCAACGATACGAAGGACATTGCGGCAGGATTGGCGAAAAGGGATCAGCGGCTGATAGATGCCCCGGTGTCCGGCGCATATGCCGGTGCCGTAGAGGGGACGCTGGCCATTATGGCAGGCGGCAGTGACGCGGATGTAGCGGAGGCCTTGCCGCTGCTGGAGATCATGGGTGGCAAGATTACGCACATTGGACCAACGGGCTGTGGCAGTGCCTGCAAGCTATGCAATCAGATCATGATCGCAGCCTCACTGGCGGCTGTCAGTGAAAGCATGATGCTGGCCAAGAAAATCGGATGCGACATCAACAAGGTGTTTGAGGCGGTGAAAACGGGCTTTGCGGGGTCAAATGTGCTGAACGCACAGGTGCCTCGCATTCTGGAGCACACATTTCAGCCGGGGTTCAAGATTGACCTGCATTTGAAGGATCTGCGGAATGTGGAGGCAGCGGCACGAGAATATGACGCACCCATCCCTGTGACGGAATTTGCGCTGAAGATCATGCAGCACCTCCATGACGAGGGTCTGGGCGATCTGGACAACTCAGGTGTGGCAAAGTATTACGAGGAGCTGGCCGGAATGTCCTACGTGGAGAACTGAAAATATATTGTTTAGAAAGGATTGGAAAGCTATTATGGATGAAAAAATTCCCGTGCTTGCGATCATGCTGGGGGATCATGCGGGTAGCAGCCCGGAGATGGCGGCAAAGGTACTGCTGGAAAAGCATGACCGGTTCGTTCCGGTGGTGGTGGGAAATAAGGCACGCTTCAATATTTCTCGCTCCGTGGTGACTGGAGGCGGACAGCTGCATCTCATAGATTGGGACGGGAAGACGCGCCCGGCATTCCGGGACGATCCGATGGACGTATATTTTTATGATGTGCCCGCGGGACCAGACATCAGGTTTTCCCACATTACTTACGACTCTGGAAAATTGCAGTACGATACGATTTTCGCGGGCGTGCAGTTGAACCGGATCGGGATGGTGGACGGACTGCTGATGGCGCCCATCACCAAGGCAGCGTTCCATGCGGCTGGGTATCATTACAGCACGGAATTTGACCTGTTTGCCGACCTGTATGAAGTGCCGGAGGTCACCTCGGTAGTGGCGGCGGAGACATATTTCAGAGCCACGGTCGTAGGACACTGTGCATTCAAGGACATCTATTCCAGGATTACGACAGAGAAGGTGGAGACCACCATCCGTCGCCTGATAGAGAACATGAAGTACTTCATGGATGCCGGGGACTGCCATGTGGCGGTGGCGGCCCTCAATCCCCATGCCGGAGAGAACGGACTGTTTGGAGATGAGGAGAGCACTGTCTTGCAGCCTGCCATCGACCATGTGCGGGCGGATGGCTATGACGTATTCGGCCCGTGGCCCTGCGATACGGCGATCAACCGTGTGAAGAGCGGTGCTGCAAATGGCATCGTGTTTATGTATCACGACCAGGGCAACATTGCCCAGAAGGCGGCAGAGTTCGGTGGACTGCGGTTGATCTATGTGGGTTATCCCAGTACGATTCTCTCCGTCGGTCATGGCCCGGCCTACGGAAAGGCAGGAAAGGGAACGGCAGACCCATCCAATCTGATCGCCAGCATGAAGACGCTCTATCAGATTGTGCTGGCGAAAATGGAGCAGTAAACAAGCGGAGCAAGAGAGGCCATGATGAATATTGAAACGCTCCACGTCCCATATCTAGGGCAGTATACTAACAGCTATACCTTCGTCACCAAACACTACCGGGTGTTTATTGACACGGCACTGAAAAGCAACGAACCCAATGTGCTGCCCCTGCTGGACGACGGAAGGGAGAGCATTGTGCTGCTGACCCACGGACACTGGGATCATATCGGCTGCAATGGGCTCATCAAGGCTCACGGCGGTCAGATATGGGCCAGCAAGGATGATCTGCTCTGGTTCAACAACTTTAAGCTGCATTGGCAGATCGGCTTCGGACAGTTTCGGAACGATGTCACGGTACCGCCGGAGCGGTGGGATATATTCTGGAAAGAGATAGGGGAAAGAGTGGACATTGACCACTTTGTGAAAGACGGCGATGAGTTGCATTTCGACGATGTGACTGTGCGGGTAATGGCACTGCCGGGGCACTCTTGGGGCAGTGTAGGATACTATCTGCTAGATGAGGATGTACTGTTCACCGGCGATGCGCTGATGCATACAGGCTTTTTTGGCGGATTAGCCCAGTATTACGACAAGGACAGCTACCGCGATTCTATGGAACGACTGGCTGCGTTAAACCCGGCCACAGTTTATACCGCGCACGCGCCGGTCTATGAGGCGCATGCTGCCGCTGCTGCGGCACAGGAGGCCATTGTATTTTCCCATGCCATCGAGCAATGTGTGGAAGCGTATGTGAACGAAACGCGAGGGGCACTGTCTGTTGGAGACTGTGTCCGGTATGTCTGCGGAATGCTGGGCAAAAAAGTGGGCTGCGGTGCATGCATCTGTGTACTGAACCATATGGCCGGTATGCCGGAGGCATCTCAAAGACTGGATACGGAAAAGTATCTGTGCGGCGTATAACGGTTTTATTCCGGGCTGCCCGGGGTGAAATATAAAAACTTCTTTAAGGAGGAACGAACATGAAAAAGATCCTTTGCGCGATCCTAGCACTCGTCATGGTGCTGCCCCTGGTCGCTTGCGGCACGCAGAGTGAACCCACTGCAGATAAACAGAGAGAGACTGTTGAGACCAAGACCATGAAAATTGCTGGCACGATGTCTCAGGCGGAGACGGATGGTGAGTACATGGGTACCAAGAAGTTTGCCGAGTTGGTGGAGAAGTACACTAATGGTACGATCAAGTGCGTCATCTATCCGTCCAGTCAGATGGGCGGCCAGACAGAGTTCTCTGAGGGTGTGATGAACGGTGCTATTGAAGCCTGCGTGCTGGGTCCCTCTTACTTCGGCGTCATCGATCCCTTTATGTATTTCCTGGAGATGCCCTATCTGTTCAACGATCTGGAGCATGCCCGCGCCCTATGGGAGACGGACAATGACGCGCTGAACACCATCAAGGAGCATGAGGAAGCCCTGGGTCTGATCCAGGTGGGTACGCTGTACCGCAGCCCCCGTATCTGGTGCAACAACGTCCGTTCTGTGAAGACCGTAACGGATAACGCCGGCATCAAGATGCGTGTGCCTGAGTCCCCCATCAGCACCGCGCTGTGTAAGGCCATGGGCGCGAACCCTGTCACCGTTGCATGGTCTGAGTGCTACACCGGTCTGCAGTCTGGTCTGACCGACGGCGTGGAGAATGCGATCACGGAGCTGAAGAACAACAATATGCACGAAGTGGTGAAGTATTCCTCCGAGACGAACCATATGCTGAACGCTCAGGGTATTATGGTTTCCAAGGCGTGGTTCGATACGCTGACCACTGACGAGCAGGCTGCCGTGATGAAGGCCGGCCTGGAGGCCACCCAGTGGCGTGCTGAGCAGTTGAACACTGAAGTTGATGCATGCTGGGTCGCCTTTGAAGAGAAGGGCGTGGAGATTATCCGTCACGACGATGTGGACAATGCGGCGTTTGCCGAGGCTGCTCAGGTCGTGTATGATGAGTATATCAACAACGGCTCTTTCGCCCAGGAATTCATCGACAGCATCAAGGCACTAGCTAAGTAATTCTTAACAGATTTTTTCACAACAGGTGACCGATTTCGGCCACCTGTTGTGGAAAAAACCGTTTTTTGGAGGGAAAATATGTTTGAAACGAAGTTTTATACGGTATGTTGCCGCGCCATGAAGGTGATCCGCAGCATCAGTGCCGTATTGTTGGGTGCTCTGCTTCTGGTGGTAGTGTTCCAGATTTTCGCCCGCGGCATTTTTAACCTGCCTACGCCTTGGACAGAGGAAGTTTGTACTATCCTGATTACCTACAACACCTTTATCGGAGGTATTGTCGTCATGATGCGCGGTGAGCATATCGCCATCGACCTGGTATCAGAGCATGTATCCCAAAAAACAAGAAATATTTTCCAGGTCATCTATCTCATTGTCTACATCGGTGTGTGCGCCTATCTGACCTATTTTGGCACAAAGCTGTGCCTAAGTCCTACCATCTACAAGCAATTTGCCATGGCGACACACTTCCCCCGTGTGGCGATCTACGGCATTATGCCGATCGGTATGTGCATCGCTGGAATTTACTGCGTGGTCCATCTGTTCTTCGTGGTACGACATATCATCAATAAGGAGACGATCATGACGGTACACAACGTGGACCAGTATACACGGTATGATTATGAATGACGGAGCGGATGTACGACCGTTTTTTCGAAAAACAAAAACGAAAGGAAGAACGCTATGAGTTCCATTGTATGGGCCGTAATGGTCCTTCTGTTGGTGATCGGACTGCCCATTGGCTTTGCGTTGATGGCAATCTCCATCGTGCTGCTGGGTATCAGCGGCGTTACTACCCCCTTCGCTATCGCACAGAAAACGGTGACCAGCCTGTCATCCTTCACGATGCTGGCGATTCCGTTCTTTATGTTGGCCGGTGAGGCGATGTCCAAGACCGGCGTTTCCAAGAAGATCTTTGATTTTGCCGGTTCGCTGGTGCGCCATCTGCCCGGTGGTATGGCTCATGTGAATGTGCTGACGTCTGTGTTCCTGGCAGGCTGCTCCGGCTCTGCCGTGGCCGACATCACCGGCGTGGGTCGGTTGGAGATTGAGGCCATGGAGGACGCCGGTATGGATCGCGACTTCGCTGCGGCCACCACGGCGGCTACCGCCTGTGTCGCGCCCATCATTCCGCCCAGCATGTCAATGGTCATTTATGCGTCCATCTCCGGTGTGTCGGTGGGCAAGATGCTGTTCGGCGGTATTGGCCCGGGCATTATGCTGGCCATCGCGTTTATGATCTACTGCTATCTGTACAGCAAGAAGCACCATTTCCCCACGCAGCCCCATGTGAAGGCAAAAGAGCTGGGCAGCTCATTTGTCAAAGCGATTCCAGCACTGATGCTGCCCATTATCATCTTAGGCGGCATCCTCTCCGGCGTGTTTACCGCGACCGAGGCGGCCGCCGGCGGCGCGTTCTACGCGATCCTGCTGGGCATGCTGCTGTACCGCAATCTGAGCTTCAAGAGCCTGATGGAGATTCTGGGTAATGCAGGTATCCTGTGCGCCACAACGTTCTGCATTATGTACGGCTCGTCTGTGTTCGGCATGGTGCTGACCGTCAACCATATTCCGCAGGCACTGTGCGATTTCTTTGTGAACCTGTCCGATACCCGCTGGGTCGTTGTTGTGGCTGTCAATATTATGCTGCTGGTGCTGGGTATGCTGATGGACTGCACCCCCATTCTGCTGATCCTTTCCGGTACGCTGGCACTGCTGGCGCATGAGATCGGCATGGATCCCGTTCAGTTCGGTGTGATGGTGGTGTTCAACGTCACCGTGGGTCTGGCGACGCCGCCGGTAGGCATGGCTCTGTTTGTTACCCAGAAGGTGGCGGATATATCTACCAAGCGGATGTTCAAATCCATTCTGCCGTTTCTGTTGGTCATGATCACGGTGCTGTTCATCGTGGCCTTTGTGAAGCCTATTACCACATTTATTCCCAATCTGCTCATCAAGTGAGGTATGCCTATGGGATTGTATGACAACAAAGTAGTGGTGGTTACCGGTGCTTCTTCCGGCATCGGAGAGCACATGGCGCGGCGTTTTTATGAGGAAGGCGCGTTTGTCGCCGTCTGCTCCCGTTCACAGGAGCGCATTGAGCGGGCCGTCTCGGCCTATGCCGACAGTCATGATCCCAGAATCATGGCTGTAGCGGCGGATATGACGGACAGAAGGGCTGTCACCGCCTTCATGGCGGCGGTGGTGGAACGGTTTGGACGTATTGACATTCTGATAAACAACGCCGGTCTGAGTCGTCCTAAGTCCACCGTGGAGGTGCTGCCGGAGGACTTTGACGTGACGGTGCAAACCAAGTTCCAGGGATATTTCTTCATGTCACAGGCGGCGGCACGGGACATGCTTCGCCGTGGCGAGGGCGGCACCATTGTACAGATTGGGTCGGTACAGAGTACCACGGTGATACCGGGGCAGGCGGTGTACGCTTCCGTCAATGCCGGTATCGTGCAGATGACCCGTTCGCTGGCTCGGGAATGGGGTAAGGCGGGCATCCGCGTGAACTGCGTTGCCCCAGGAAGCATCCATACGCCGGAGAATGAAGCCCGATACGCCGACCCGGCGGTAGAAAAGGCGATGTGCGAGAAAATACCGCTGGGCTACCGGGGCTATGTGGAACAGATTGCGGACGCGGCATTCTTTCTGACTGGAGAGCGGTCTGCATACATAACAGGGCAGACCCTCTATGTGGACGGCGGGCTGTCTCTGTGCCGGGGCTGAGCTATGACAGAGGAATTGGTACGGCATCTGGAAGCCGTTACACTGCGCTGCGGTAAATGGACGGCGCAGGTGTCGCCGCGATATGGAATGAACACGTTGGCTTTGTGCTGGAACGGCAGAGCGGTGCTGCGAAGCCCCGGATCGTTGGAGGAATTCCTGCGCTTGCCGGAGGGCTACGGTACGCCGCCGCTGCTGCCGGCCAATCGCACGAAGGATGGCACATTCGAATTTGAGAGCAGAAGATATACGCTGCCAATCAATGACCGGTTTCACACCCATAAGCACGGGTATGTCCATACTTCCGCGTTTTCCGTTACCTCCCGCTCTGAGAGCGCGGTAGAGGGAATTCTTGAAAACCACGGGGAGATATATCCGTTTCCGTTCCGCATGACCGTCTGTACGGCACTGGAAGAGGACGGCCTGCACCAGAAGTACACACTGACCAATATCGGAAAGGGCAATATGCCGGTGATTTTTGCGATTCACGCCGCGTTTGCCGCGCCGGAGAGATGCCGTATCCCGGTGGAGACGGTGTGGTTGACAGATGAGCGGTGTCTGCCCACAATGGAGCTGGGGTCTTTGCCCGAAGAACTGAAGCCCTACACGGTGGGTGAGATACGTGGTGATACGCCGGTGGGCTATTGCTGCCCTGCGGTGGGGTTGGCTGCGGAACTGGACGACATGGTGTATGAAGTGTCACCCCAGTTCACGCAGTGGATCGTCTGGAACGGAAATGGGTGTGAGGGATTTCTGTGTGTTGAGCCGCAGACCGCGCCCAGTAATGTGTTGTGCCGACCGGGTGAGGCTATGGTGGTGCGGCCGGGAGAAAGCGTTGTGTTCAGTGCCCGGATCTATAGAAAATGACGAGGTAGCTTATGCAGCCAATATTTTGCACGGAGGACTGTGCGTACATTCTCACCATGCGCCGGAAGCTGCACTGCTGGCCGGAGCTGGGATATGACCTGCCCCGCACCACGGCACTGGTGAAGCGGGAGCTGGATCGCATGGACATCCCATGGACGGATGCGCTGTGTCAGAGCAGCGTAGTGGCCACGCTGCGCCCGGATCTTGCTGCGCCGGCCATCGCCATACGCGCCGATATGGATGCGCTGCCGGTGGAAGAGAAGACCGGTCTGCCGTTTGCGTCTCGAATACCGGGGAGAATGCATGCCTGTGGGCACGATGCCCATACAGCCATTCTGCTAGGAACGGCAAGAGTGCTTAAGCGGATGGAAAAAGAACTGCCCTGTCGAGTGAAGCTGATTTTTCAGCCGAACGAGGAAGGCTCTGACACAGGTGGGATGCGGCTGACACAAGCGGGCGCAGTGGACGACGTGGCACTGATTCTGGGGCTGCACGCCGACCCGGAAGTGGCCGCCGGACATATCGGCATTACGCCCGGCGCGGTAACAACGGCACGGCATCGATATGAGATTGAGTTTTTCGGAAAGACTGCCCATGCCGCCAAGCCCCAGACGGGGCGGGACGCACTGGCTATGGCGGTGTTGGCTTATGACGCGATAGAGCTCATGCAGACGCGGCAGATAGATCCTCAGGAAAAGTATCTGTGCTGCATCGGCGCACTGAATGCCGGAGAGGTAGACAATGTTGTGCCGGATTACGCGCGGATGCTGGTAAGCGTTCGCACGTTTGATCTTAAGCTGGACGCGTTTATTTGTACACGTATTCAGGAGATCGCTGACGGCGTGGCACGTCAGATGGGCGGAACAGCCCGGGTTACCCACCATTTTGAGGCGTTGCCGGTGGTAAACGACCCAGCACTGTGCCGGGAGATGCACCGCGCGGTAACAGATGCGCTGGGTGCCGCGTTTGTCGTGGAAATGCCGGTGAAGATGTGGTCGGAGGACTTCTCCTACTATCTGGAGAAGGTACCGGGCTGCTTTGTGGGCATGGGTGTGCGGAATGAGGCACTGGACTGTACATCGGCACTGCACAGCAATTATTTCAGAATCGACGAGAGCGGCTTGATAAACGGCTGCAAGGTGTTCGTGCAATTTGTGATGAACTATCGGGGGCAGGAGGTATCATATGGAAGCTATCAAAAAGAAAATATTTGACATGGGTTATATACCCGTAACGTCCTTTGCGGGCAGTAAGGATGCGGCGATTTGCGCACAGGCCATGCATCACGGTGAAGTGACGGTGATGGAGGTAAACTCCGTGGAGGCTGTCAGAAGTGTTGTCAAGGCCGTGCCAGAGATGACGGTGGGGATGTCGGTCAGCACGCCGGCGCAGTGTCAGCAGGCGTTGGAAGCGGGTGCAGGCTTTTTGCTTTGCGACAAATGGAACGAAGATATGATTCGAGCCTGCCGGGAAAAAGAAGCACTGCTGATTCCTGATTGCAGTACTCTGGCGGAGGTAACCAGAGCGCAGAAGGCGGGATTGCTGCTGATGCACTATGCACCGGCTGTGGGCGTGGATGACCTCCGACATTTGGCGCGAGTGTTCACATCCTATCCGGATGCCCGATTTATCCTGACAGTGGGTGACGATTTTGCGGAGATCGACCGCTGCGCATCCGCTCCCTTTGTGTTTGCGTTGCGGGGGCGATGGCTGCAAAGCACGGATGCTGCTGCACCTGACTATGCCGACCAGATCACTGAGCTATGCCAGAATATTTTTACCCATGTGTTGGGCTTTGAGATGTTCCACCTGGGCATTAATATGGAAAACACAGCGGCAGCATGCCAGCTGGCGGACGATCTGCACAGTGCATTTCGCATGAAGCCCCGTGACAATGGGCCGAGCTCCCGCTTTGTCGGTACAGAATTTGAGATAATGAAGCGGATGTACCGGGGTAAGAATGGGCACTTTGCCATCGGTACGAACAACGTAGATCGGGCTATGGCTTATGTGACGAGCAAAGGGTATGAGATGGACATGGACACGGCATACGTGTCGGATGGGCGTATCCTGACGGTTTATATGAAAGAAGAGTACAACTTCGGTGGATTTGCCGCACATTTTACCCAGAAAAACTCCCCGTGGCCCAGATGACCGAGTGGTATCTGGAAATGCTCAACGATAGCATAAAAAGAAAGTTTTCCTGTATTCGCTATCCCGAGCGCGGACTCTGAGCCTGTGGCCAAGCTACAGACCGGAGCGCGCACGGGCAAGCAAACGTAACGGGCGGCATGGTTTCGCCCTGCACGTTATTTTGACCTAGTTATCAAAATCAGGCCGCGTCAGCCGGCCGCGTTATCACGGAGAATCGACATGAGCAAAGTATTGAAAAGCCCCGCAAAATATGTACAGGGCAGCGGCGTCCTGACACAGCTGGATCAGCATTTGCAGGGGATGGGGAATCGACTGATGGTCATTATCAGTCAGTCCGGCACCAAGCGCATTTGCCCCACGCTGGACAAATGCTTCGACGGAAAGGATTATCAACTGTTTTATCACATTTTCTCCGGCGAATGCTCCCGGAAGCAGGTGGACGAGATCGCCACGGAAGCCAAAGCACAACGCTGCACCGCCATCATCGGCGTCGGCGGAGGAAAGATACTGGATACGGCGAAGGCCGTTTCCTGCCAGACGAAACTGCCGGACGTGATCATCCCCACAGTGGCATCCTCCGATGCTCCGTGCAGCTCTCTGAGCATCCTGTACCATGAAGACGGAGAGTTTGACCGCTATCTGCATTTGGATTCCTGCCCCAATGTGGTGCTGGTGGATACGATGGTCATCGCTGCCGCGCCCACCCAATTGCTGGTGGCAGGTATGGGCGACGCCATGGCCACATGGTTTGAGGCTCGAGCTTGCCGCGCCTCCGGCAAGAACAATCAGATCCAGGCTAAGCCTACCCGTGCTGCTACCGGTCTTGCCCGAATGTGCTGGGAAAACCTAAAACGCGACGGCCTCACTGCAAAAATGGCACTGGACGCCAAGGTATGCACCGAGGCGGTGGAGACCATTGTGGAAACCAACACTTATCTCTCCAGCGTGGGCTTTGAAAGTGGGGGGCTGGCCGCCGCTCACGGTATTCAGAAGGGTCTTACCTTCATTCCCGCCCTGCGGGAGCAGCTCCACGGCTTCAACGTAGCCTTCTGTGTGCTGGCGCAGCTGGTGCTGGAGGACTCGCTGGAGGAACTGGAGGAGGTCATGACCTTCAGCCGTTCGGTGGGTCTGCCCATCTGTTTTGCTGACCTGGGTTATGAAAACGTAGACCCGCAGGAGGTACGCAACGCGGCGGAAAAGGCTTGCGTCCCCACCAGCACTATCCACAATATGCCTTTTGAGGTAACCAGCGAGAAGGTCTATCGTGCGCTGATGGCAGCCGATGCATATGGTCGTGCCCGAGATATGCCATCGCCTATGAAGTATTAGTAATTGACATAACCATGTTTAAGCGTGTACAGCTTTTCGAGCGGCAACAGACGTTTGTAGAACTGACGGTCGGAGGAACAGTATAAAAATGTCCACAGGCCGATTGAAACGGCGAAGGAACGCAAATATCCCAGAAGAATGCTATAATAATCGACCACCATCCTGGTGAGCAGCAACGCTCTTTGAGATGGTGACCTTTTATGCGTGGCTACATTTTACGCTTACAAGCGGTCTATTCCAAATCAGAAGTTCTGTTGTAAAGAGCAACAATCCGGAGGAGTATTGGCTGGCGATCGATACGGATACCAGCAAAATTATCCCAGCCCATGTGAATGCCTACAAATACTTCGGCGGTGTCACCCGGATCATCCAGTGCGACAACCTGAAAACCGGCGTGCAAAAGCACGGGAAGGATGAGGTCGTTCTCAACAAATCGTACCAGGAGCTGGCAGAACATTACGGCACGGCGATTCTGCCTGCCAGAGTCCGTGCACCCAAGGATAAGGCCGCTGTTGAGGGTACCGTCGGTATCATCTCTACCTTCATACTGGCCGCTCTGCGGAACCGCCAGTTTTTGTCTCTATTAGAACTGAACGAAGCGATTTGGAACCGTCTGGAGATGTTCAACCATAAACCTTTCCAGAAAAGGGAGGGCAGCCGGGCCAGCAGCTTTGCGGAAGAAAGGCCCTTCCTGCGCCCTTTGCCGCCCAGACCTTTTGAATTGGCCGCCTGGAAAGTGGCAACGGTGGGACCAAATTACCACATTTCTGTGGAGCGTATGAATTATTCTGTTCCCTTTGAATACATCAAGCAGAAGGTAGATGTCCGGCCCACCAAAGCCACGGTAGAGGTTTTCTACGGTGGAAACCGAATCTGTTCCCATCCCAGGCTGTACGGACGGTTTAACCAGTACTACCAACAGACCGGCGTGGCCAGCACAAGGTTGGACACCACACACCCGTATAACCGGTGCGGCGCAACGGTGGCGAACATCCTATCCAATCCTGTGTACCTTGGTCACACGCTGAATATGCAGAGCAGCACCCTGTCCTACAAGAACAGGCAGATATTCCACCGTCCGCCGGAGGAACAGGTGTTGGTGAAGAACACCCATGAGGCCATCATCGACCAAGAGCTATGGGACACAGTACAGCGCATTCGGGAGCACAAGCACCGTCCGCCAAAGCACATGGATGCGCCGGGGCTGTTCGCTGGATTAGTCTACTGTGCCTGACTGCGGATCGGTTTAATAGTTACTTCAACTCCGTGATTTGCTTGGCTTGTTTTTCCGGCGGCGGTATTGTGAACTGTGCCGATCTGTGATATACTCTATCACATAATTGATAACAATATGAAAAAGCGGCGTGGGCAGGCATATTGTCCGCTCTGCACGAGGGGGTGGGAACATACTATGAAAGAATGGGAAATCAGAACCGCCGGGGAGGTCTCGTGCGGCAGTAAAACGAAGCAGGCCTATGAGCTGATCAAGCAGAAGATACTGATGCTGGAATTTGCACCGGGGCAGCCGCTCCGAGAGCTGGAGCTCAGCGAGCAGTTTTCCATGAGCCGGACACCTATCCGTGCGGCCATCGAACGGCTGGTGGCGGATTGCTTTGTTGAGGAGACGGCAGGTAAGCGCACCATCGTGTCCGGCGTGTCGGTGGACGGCTTCATCGAGCTATATGAGATCCGAGAAGCACTGGAGATGCTGTGCGTCTCGTTGGCAGCGTATGCTTGGCAGGATCACAGCGAGATAGAGCAGGCGCGGGAGCTGATACAGCGTCAGTTTGAACTGGCAGGGCAGACGCCGGTGGACTCTCGGGCTGTACAGGAGGTGGATCGCGCTTTTCACCGGGTGCTGGCTCATATGTCCGGCAACAAGCTGCTGGAACGGGAAACGGTGTGGATCTATGATCTGTGCCTGCGATATATTTTCTACTCTATGCACTTGAACTGGTCCACTCGCATTGCCCAGGAACACAAGGACATCATTGACGCCGTTGAGCGTCGAGACAGCCATCTGGCTCAGGCTCATGTACGCAATCACTTATCAAAGGTGAAGGACGCGGTACTCATGGGTCTTGCAAAGGGCTTTGATCCCTCCGTGGAGCTTCAGAATGCCCAGGAAGGCTACACCATCCGCCCCCACACGGAGCGGGCAGACTGAGTATACCCACACAAAGAGCACCCCGTCGGATCCTGCGGGATCTGACGGGGTGCTCTTTGTGTGTCAAGGGCCGGCGAAAGAATGGTGGAGGGAGGTAAGGGTCAGGGAAAGAAACGCCGGCCAGCGAATCATAGCTCCTGATCGATCTGCCGCAGAATGGACACAGCCTTTTGCAGCACGTCCATGGAGGAGGCATACGACAGACGTACATATCCCTCGCCGTTGCGGCCGAAGGCGGTGCCGGGGATGGTGGCCAGCCGGTACTTGTCAATGGCGTAGGCGCAGAACTCGTCGGCGGTCATGCCCGTCTTTTTGATGTTCATGAAAATATAGAAGGCACCCTCCGGCTTTTTGCAGCTGAAGTGCTGCAGCTTGTTGATCTCCTCCACCAGATAGTCGCGGCGGTGCTTGAACTCCTGCCGCATCCGTTCAATGGAGCCGTCCTCCTCCAGTAGACCGGTCACACCGGCATACTGCACGAAGGTGGTGGCTCCGGCGGTCATGTAGAAGGACAGTCGGTTCATGGGCTCGATCATGTACTCCGGTGCGGCGATATAGCCCAGACGCCAGCCGGTCATGGCCATGCTCTTGGAGAATCCGTTGAGCACGATGGAGCGTTCCTTCATGCCCGGCAGGGAGGCGATGCTCACCAGCTCCTGCTGCTCATCGTATACAAAGCGGTCATAGATCTCGTCGCTGAGCACCAGCAGATCATGCTCCTTGGCGATGGCGGCGATGGCCTCCAATGAGACGCGGCTCAGCACACCGCCGGTGGGGTTGCTGGGAGAGACAATGACCAGCATCTTTGTCTTATCGGTAATGAGAGAGCGAATCTGCTCCACGTCGACCTGATAGTTGTTCTCCTCCAGCAAGTCATATTTTTTGATGACGGCACCTGCGATACTGGGAATTTCGGAGTACGTCAGATACACGGGATCGGGCACCAGCACCTCATCGCCGGGATTCAGCGTGCTCAGCAGTGCCACGAACATACCCTGCGCTACGCCGGTGGTAACAGAGATCTCGGCGGGCGTGTAGCGCAGATCATTTTCCTTGGATAGCTTCTGGCAGATAGCCTCCTTCAGCTCCTCGATGCCGGAACCGTCGGTGTAGCGGGTCTTGCCCTCGTCCAGTGCCCGCTTGCAGGCGTCTATAATGTACTGAGGTGTGTCGAAGTCAGGCTGTCCCAGAGTCAGACCGGTGACGGAGATGCCCTGCGCCGCCAACTCGGCACATTTGCTGAACACCACGCGAGTGCCGGACGTATGCAGGTTCTCCAGCCTGTGTGCCTGTTTGAATTCCATAAAATGCTCCTCCTTTATCTGCTTGCTGCCATGCAGCTCTTGTTACTTCTGCGTGTTGTTGCCGCCGGGGACGAATACACACTGGTCATAATTGCCGGTGAAATAGTTGCGAATATCGGCGCAGCACTGAAGCCGTCCGTCACGCGCGGATTCCTGAGAATAGAAGGCCACATGGGGCGTCAGGATCACGTTGTCGCGGTTGGCCAGCGGGTGGGTATTCAGGTCGGGATACTCGTCGGTGAGCACATCCAGATAGGCGTAGGAGATCTTGCCGTTGTCAATGGCGTCGATCATCTCCTGCTCCACCACGACGCCGCCGCGGGCGGAGTTGATGAATACCAGATGGTCGGGGATCTCGTCGAATAGCTCCTTGCCGATGAGGTGCTCTGTGCCGTTGACCAGCGGCACGTGCAGGCTGATGTAGTCGCACTCGCGGAAAAGCGTTTTCATATCCACCATGGTGACGCCGTACTGGTCGCCGATGGACTGGTCGATGTAGGGATCTGCCGCCAAAATACGCACATTGAAGCCGGACAGGTTCTTGGCTACCAGCCGCGCGATCTGACCGAAGCCCGCCAGTCCCACTGTCTCGGCGTTGAAACGGTGGATGTCAGGGCATACGGAGTAGTCCCACTTCTTGTCGCGCCGCACACTGCGGTCATAGGCGAACAGCCGCTTGTTGTGGGCTAGAATACAGGCGGTAACGTAGTCCGCCACGTCGATGGAAAAGGCACTTCGCAGATGTGTGACGGAGATGCCGCGCGCTTTGGCGGCCTCTAAATCCACATAATTGTATCCCATGCTCTTGCAGGCGATGAGCTTCAGATTGGGCAGCGCGTTGATGACCCGGGCGGTCAGCGGTTCGAAGATACCCATGACGGCATCGGCGTCCTGACAATACTGGATAATGTCCTCCTCGGTGGAGCATACATGCTCCTCCACCTCGCATACGCCCTCGAGTGCCTTGCGCTCCAGTTCGATGCCGTCATTATAGTGAAACATGCGCACAGCTTTATACATACCAAAACCCTCCGGAACAATAAATTGGATACAATGATTATAGTGGCTGCATACAAAATCGTCAAGCTGTAAAAAGCGACATATGGCAAAAGCAAGGATGGAAATAGAGCAATATTCTAAAGAAATAAATCGACAAAACTTTGATATATTAAGGATTTCAGCAATTTTTTAACGTAAAATAGGGAAAGAAGCGGGCGATAAGGTTTTGTCAGATGCACAAAAAGAGACGAGCTGTTTTGTGCCAAACGACAAAATTGCAGAAACAATATTGCATACAATTGTTGGGGGTGCTATAATGACCGCAATGACAGGTCTGTGCCATCGAGGAGGTATGTATGAAGAAAAAGGCTGATCTAATATTAAAAAACGGTACAATATACACCATGGTGTGCGAAAACAGCGTGGTGGAAGCACTGGCCGTTCATAACGGTAAGATTGTATACACTGGAACGACGGAGGAGGTGCTGGCTCACTGCGAAGCCCCGCAGGTTGTGGATTTGCAGGGAAAGACCGTGCTTCCGGGTATGGGCGATTCCCACCTCCACTTCTTTGCCTACTGCCAGACCCACACCACGGTGGATCTGGGCGGCTGCACCAGCAAGGCTGAGGTCATCGGCAAGCTGGCGGCGCGGGCGGCGGAAACGCCCAAGGGTCAGTGGATCAAGGGCTCCAATTTTGATGAGTCCAAGTGGGACGCTGACAACGACCACCTGCCCACCAAGGCGGATCTGGATATGGTCAGCCTTGACCACCCGGTGATGATGAAGCGGGTGTGCCTGCACACCGCCGTGGCCAACACCGCCGCTCTGGCTGCTGCCGGCATCGGCAGGGGCTACACCTTTGGCCCCGGCGGTCTGGTGGAGCTGGATGAGGACGGTGTGCCCAACGGCATCCTGCGGGAGCAGGCGACTAAGATCTTCGACGAGCTGATCCCTGACCCCGCCAAGATCCCGGAGGTCAAAGAGAAGATCATGCGAGAGGCATTGGAGGAGGCGTCCAGTCAAGGTCTGACCACCATCCACACCTACGCCGCAGAAATATGGAAGTACACAGAGGATCCGGAGGACTACCTTTGCCTGGATCGAAAGGGTCAGCTGCCCCTGCGCGTGGTAATCTATCTGGATACCTTCTACCGCAAGCCCTATCTGACCCGCCGCGAGATGGACGACCCTTATCACAAGGTGTGCTACGGCGGCCACAAGGTTTTTTCCGACGGATCTCTTGGCTCCCGTTCCGCCAAGCTGCTGGCACCGTACAGCGATGACCCGGAGACGGACGGCATTCTGGTGCAGAGCCAGCAGGAGCTGAACGACCATGTGCTGAAGGCGTATGAGATGGGGCTTCAGCCCGCCATCCACTGCATCGGCGACAAAGGGCTGGACTGCGTACTGACGGCTATCGAGTATACGTTGGAAAAGAGCCGTCAGCACGGTATGACCGCACAGGAGCAGGCAGATCGCGATCCCTTCCGCATCATCCACGCCCAGATGGCCACAGACGATATGATCCGCCGTATGCAGAAGCTGCCGGTGGTGCTGGATCTCCAGCCGGTCTTTCTGGAGACGGATATGCACTGGGCCGTGGAGCGCATCGGCTCTGAGCGTGCCGCATACAGCTACCGCTGGGAGACGTACCGCAAGGCGGGGCTGGTGCTGACCGGCGGCTCCGACTGCCCCGTGGAGCCGTTCTCCCCATGGCTGAACATCTACACCGCCGTGACCCGCAAGGACTTCAACCGTTATCCCGACGGCGGCTATCAGCCGCAGGAGAAGATGAGCGTCTACGATGCCGTGTGTATGTTCACTAAGAATCTGCACTATGCCGCTGGTCACGATGCGGTGCTGGGTACACTGGAGCCCGGTAAGTTCGCAGATATGGTGGTCATAGACCGCGATATTTTCAGAATACCCGCCGATGAGATCATGGATATTCAGGTGGAAAAGACCTATCTGGCCGGGCGGGAAGTATACAGTAAAAGTGAAATAGGGAGATAACAGATGAAACTGGACTGTTTTGAAGAGGTGAAACGCCTGACCTCGGAGCTGGTGGCCATCCCCAGCATCAACAAGGAGGCGCACGGCGAGACGGCCGTGGCTCGTTATGTGTACGATTACTATATGGGGCTGCCTTATTTTCAGGCGCACCCGGAGCAGGTGCTGTGCTTCCAGACGAAGGATGACTTTGTGGAGCGTCACTCCGCCATGGCGTACGTCAAGGGAACCAAGGGTACCTCCAACCGCACCGTGATCCTCATCGGTCATATCGACACCGTAGGCGTGGACGATTTCGGCACCATCCGGGAATATGCCTTCAAAACGGAGGAGCTGCCCGAAAAGCTGAAGGAGACGTTTTCTCTGTCGCCGGAGGTGCTGGCGGACATCGAATCCGGCGAGTTCATGTTTGGCCGCGGTGCGCTGGATATGAAGTCCGGCGTGGCTGGTCATATGTACCTGCTGAAGTACTTCTCCGAGCACCCCGAGGAGCTGGACGGCAATCTGATCCAAATTGCCGAGTGCGATGAGGAGGACAACTCCCACGGCATCATCACCGCCATTGACTACCTGCTGGAGCTGAAGGAAAAAGAGGGCTTCGAGTACATCGCCTGCATCAATGCCGACTACTCCACCAACTATATGCCCGGCGACGAGAACCGCTATATCTACTACGGCAGCATCGGCAAGCTGCTGCCCTGCTTCGTCGCACTGGGCAAGGAGTCCCACGTTGGCTCCGCCTTTAACGCCTTTGACCCCAACTTGCTGATTGCCGAGGTCACCCGCCGTATGTCCCTGAATACCGACCTGTGCGATGTGGCGCAGGGCGAGGTCACTATCCCGCCCATCTCTCTGAAGCAGACGGATACCAAGGAGGGCTACACGGTGCAGACTGCGCTGACCGCTTTCTCCTACTACAACTTCTTCACCCACGGCATGAGCCCCGATGTGGTGCTGGAAAAGAGCCGTCAGGTAGGCGTGGAGGCATTCGACAGCGTGGTGTCCTATCTGAACCAGCAGTATGAGAAGTACTGCGCCCTCAGCGGCGTGCCCTACACGAAGCTGCCTTGGAAGACCCGAGTGTACACGTGGAAGGAATTCTACGCTGAGGCCGCCGCGCAGCACGGGCAGCCCTTCCGGGATGCCATCGCTGCCTTTGCTGAAAAGCTGCAGCGTGAACAGCCTGCTATGGATCTGCGCTACTTCAGCCTTGCCGTGACAGAGGAGGTCTGGAAGTGGTATGAGGACAAGTCCCCTGCGCTGGTGCTGTTCTTTGGCTCTGTTTTCAGTGCCCGTATAGAGATGACCGGCAAAACCGCCAAGGAACGTGCGCTGCTGGACGCAGTGGAGGGCGCGGTCGAGAAGATCCGTCCCGAAGCGCAGCGGCAGATCAAAACGCGTATGTTCTACCCCTACATCTCCGACTCCAGCTTCATGGCTCTGTGCGACACCAGAGAGTCCTTTGACGCCGTGGCGGAGAACATGCCCGCTTGGAAGGTCAAGTACTTCCACGATGTGGACAAGATCATGGAGATCAACGTCCCTGTGGTGAATATCGGAGCCTTCGGCCGGGACGGGCATATGCTCACCGAGCGGGTAGACATGGTGCAGACCTTCCGAAACGTGCCCAATATCACCTGTGAGGCGATCTTGTCCATGCTCAGTTGACAGTCGATACGCATGTACAACGGGCGTGACCCGATGATATAATTGCAGCACAACGAGAGATATATAATGAGGAACGGAGGAAAAAACGTGAACAGCAAAGCCAAAGGCGTCGTTGCCCTGATCCTTGCCGTTGCCGTTCTGGCCAACGTCGGCATCTTCGCCAAAATGTCTTACAACAAGACGCACACCGCACAAGAGACCATCGTTTTCCGCGTAGGCGACACCGTTGCATCCGACCACCCTATTTCCCAAGCGTTATACATCTTCGAGGAGGAGCTGGAGCGCATCTCCAACGGACGTTTTGATGTCCGTGTGTACATCAACTCTGCACTGGGCGGAGACCGGCAGCAGACCGAGAGCGTCGTCCTTGGCTACCTGCAGGGTAACACACCGCCGACATCTGTGCTGGCGGGCTTTGACACCCGTTTCATGGTGGTGGATCTGCCCTTTGTGTTCAAGAGCGGCGAGGCGGCCATGAAGACGCTGAACGGTGATTTGGGCGAGGAGCTGAACCCCATTCTGAACGACCTGGGGCTGCACGCCATGGGCTGGACAGAATCCGGCTACCGCCACATTACCACCAACAACATTGAAGCCACCACGCCTGCGGCACTGAAGGGTCTATCCATCCGCACGCAGGAGAATCCCATCCACATGGCGTCCTTCCAGGCGTGGGGAGCCAGCCCTACACCTATGGCGTTCTCTGAGCTGTTCACCGCTCTGCAGCAGGGTGCCGTAGACGCCGAGGAGAACCCCTTGGCTGTGATCACCGCCAACCGGCTGTATGAGGTGCAGAACACCGTGACGCTCACCGGTCACTTCTACACCGCCGGTATCTTCAACATCAACAAGGACTTTTATGAGTCGCTGGAGGGACAGGATAAGGAGTGGTTCGACGAGGCGTCCGCTCATTTTGTGGAGAATCTGACCCAGCTGATCCGCGACGCGCAGGAGGGCTACATCCAGCTGCTGAAGGACAACGGCATCAATGTGGTGGAGGTCACCTCCGAGCAGAAGGATGCCTTCATCGAGTCCGCCGCCTCCGTGTATGATCTGTTCATTGAGAAGTACGGCGGTACGCAGGAGCTGATCGACCTGGCCATGAAGTACAACGACGACTTTTAAGGAGAGGTGAGCGAAATGACAGTCTGGAAATTCATTGAAAAGAACTTCGAAAAGTGGTTCCTCATCGTCTCGCTGGTGGCCATGGTACTCATCACCTTCATGCAGGTGGTGCTGCGTTGGCTCGATGCCGCCACCGTTTGGGCGGAGGAGCTGTCCCGCTACATCATGCTCTATCAGGTTTGGATCGGCGCGTCCTACGCCGTCCGTGAGGATGCACACATCCGTATCACCGCGCTGATCGGTAAGCTCACCGGTAATAAGCGCAGGGTGTCCGAAACGGTGGTGCTGGCACTTTGGCTCATCTTCGCACTGTGGCTCACTGTGGAGGGCGTCATGCTGGTCAAGGAGATCGCCATCATGGGTCAGGTATCTTCCGCCATGCGCATCCCCATGACCATCCCCTATGCCTCTGTGCCCATTGGCGGCGCGCTTATGAGCGTCCGGCTGGTGCAGAAACTGATCCAGGACATGAAAAACGACCCGCAGGAAGAAACGAAGGAGGAGGTAGCCTGATATGTTAGCCATTCTGCTTATCTGCCTGGTCGTATTTGGAGCGATCAGTCTGCCTATTGGCATCGCTATGGGCATGGCGACCATGCTTTGCTTGGTATTTGCCACCAACATCGATCCTATCATGGTGGCACAGAATGCCTTCGCCGGTATCGACAGCTTTTCCCTGATGGCCATTCCCTTCTTCATGCTCGCCGGCAACTTCATGCGCTATGGCGGTATCTCCAAGCGTCTGCTGGATCTGGCTGATAACATCGTCGGCTTCTTCACCGGCGGTCTGGGTGCCATCACCACCTTTACCGCCATGTTCTACGCCGCCATCTCCGGCTCCGGTCCCGCCACCGTGTCCGCCATCGGCTCCTTTATGATCCCCGAGATGGAGGAGAAGGGCTACGATAAGGGCTATGCCACGGCACTGTCCGCGGCAGCCGGCACCATCGGCGTCATCATTCCGCCGTCCATTCCCTTCGTCATCTACGGCGTGGCCACCGGCACCTCCATCGGTGATATGTTCAAGGCCGGTATCATCCCCGGACTCCTCATGGGCATCGCCCTGATGGCATACAACTGGGCAACCAGTAAGAAGTACGGTTGGAAGGGCAACGGCCGCCGGTTCAACTTCAAGGCACTGGGCAAGTCCTTCATCGACTCCTTCTGGGCTATTCTCAGCCCCGTCATCATCCTCGGCGGTATCTATGGCGGTTACTTTACCCCTACCGAGGCAGCCGCAGTTTCCTGCGTGTACACCTTCATCATCGGTACCTTCGTGTACAAGGAGATCCACTGGAAGGAATTCGTGGACTGTATGAAGGACACCGTTGTGATTGCCGGTGCCACCTCCTTCATCGTGGGTATGTCCACCAGCTTCGCCTATGTTATGACGCTGGAGCAGGTGCCTGAGACGCTGTCCGCCTTCATTCTGGGTATCAGCAATAACAAGACCATCATCCTGCTTCTGATGAACGTATTCCTGCTGGTGGTTGGCATGTTTATGGACAACATCTCCAGCTGCACCATCCTGGCTCCCATCCTGCTGCCGGTGGCGGTGGCACTGGATGTCAATCCCGTCCACTTCGGTATCGTTATGACCATGAACCTGGCTATCGGCTTTATCACTCCGCCCTACGGCGTCAACCTGTTCGTTGGCTCCTCTGTGGCGCATATTCCGTTTGAACGGATCGTCAAGTGGATCTGGCCGTTTATCGGTGTCATCATCGCGGTATTGCTGCTGACCACCTATATCCCCCAGCTGTCTCTGCTGCTGGTATAAGCGCGGCACACCTATCCTCCAATACTGCCGTGGGCTGCGGCGATGTGAACCGCTTATCTGCAAAACGCCAGAAACCACAACGGTTTCTGGCGTTTTTGTTTGTGTCTTGGTCACTCGTTATCCCGGAATCCTGTAAGCATCCGGTACATAGGGCGATGGGAGAGGTTGACGAGGGGCGGACGCGAGACTATAATGGAAGAGGTCGGGCGCGCAGGGGAACTTCACGGGATGATATTTTCCGGTGTTCCGATTAGCTTTACGATGAACGCGTATTTATTTCCTGCAAAGAAACACATGAAAAACGTTAGAATATGCATAAAGCAAGGTGGAAAATGAAGCGCGCTTCATGGGAGGGTGCTCTCAAGGAGCTTATTATGCTGCTTGTGGCACAAAATTTGTCGGAAACGGAGGTCTTTACTCGTGGAACTGTACAAATCGGTGATAAGGCGGTACCTGTCGGAATATGCGTGCTCCCTGCGGGAAAAGCGCGGCTTGACACAGGCGGAGATGGCGGAACAGCTCCGCATCACGGAACGCGCATACAGCGATTTGGAACGAGGTGTGTACTGCTTTTCCACCGTGCCATTGGTATCGCTCCTGCTTATGCTGAAGAGCGACGAATTCAAAGAGTTTATAGAACCGCTGCGCGGCGAGATCGCAAAGCTGGAGGCGGGAGAGGTGGCATAAGGGCTGCCGCTGATATTGGTTCCGACCGTACGGCGTAGGTCTATTGGATGAATATGGGGGGGAAATGACCGCGCGCGGCAGCAGCCGCGACAGGGGGAATACCGCACGGAGATCGGAGAAAGCACAGGGTATGGGGCGACTGCCTCCACCCTGTGCTTTTGCGTTTGCAGCGAAGTGTCGGAATTACAGTTCTGAATTAAAATTTAGCGTTAAAACCGATGCGGCGCGGGGTGGGACTCGCCCGGAGATTTCCTCCATGCGGGTGTTTGCTCTGTGGTTCAATCTCGAAAAACTCAACATAGTTCCGAAAATTGTGAAAATACTTGCCTTTTAGTCTGCGTTGGGGTATACTATTTAGGAATCCGTAGCGGAATTTTTATTTGCCTAAATTAGATACGTAATAATAATTCCGTAGTAATTTCGCAGGGGTAAACCTCACTATGACTTTAGCAAAAGACAAGCCGCAATTTGACTTGAAGCGCGTGTTCGCGCTGTGTTTTGCCGTGTACGCGGTGCTTATCATCGCGTTTTACTTTCTGGCAGGCGACC